>Ga0207067_10008_pt1 | contig 67553 bp, 65 predicted proteins | sample Alteio_BWMinCont_25_FD_153484 | JGI IMG/M metagenome (GOLD analysis project Ga0207067, IMG submission 153484) | Enriched cells from forest soil in Barre Woods Harvard Forest LTER site, Petersham, Massachusetts, United States -... | ecosystem: Environmental > Terrestrial > Soil > Temperate forest >...
TCGCCCATTGAGGATTGGGAGCACTGGAATCCGGCGAAGAACCTGGAGAAATGAGGAGAATATGTTTCCAACGGATGTGGTGATTGTGGCGGGAGCGCGGACGCCGATGGCACGGTATACGGGGGCGTTTTCGGAGGTGAGCGCGATTGATTTGGCGGTGCATGCTTCGAAAGAGGCGATCCGTCGTTCGGGCGTGGACCCGGGAGAGTTCGATCACGCGATTTTCGGCAACGTGATGCAGACGAGCGCGGACGCACTTTATGGCGCGCGGCATGTTGGGTTGAAGGCCGGGCTGAAAACGGAAACGCCTGCCGTGACTGTGAACCGGTTGTGTGGGTCGGGGATTGAGGCGGTGTCGCAGGCGGCGCAGAGGCTTTTGTTGGGCGAAGCGACGATGCTGCTTGCTGGGGGCATGGAGAATATGACGCAGGCGCCGTTTGTGGTTCGCGGAGCGCGGACCGGATTGAAACTTGGCGGCGGGGCGCTGGAGGATTCGCTATTTGTCGGGCTGACGGACAGCTTTTGCGGATTGCCGATGGCCATGACCGCGGAGAAGTTGGCGGAGCAACACCGGATTACGCGTAGGGACGCGGACGCGTATGCGTTGCGCAGCCAGCAAGCGGCGGATGCGGCATACAAGGCGTGCCGGATTCGGGAAGAACTCGCGCCTGTGGAAGTGAAGCAGGGGAAGAAGACGATTGTGTTTAGCGAAGACGATCACCGGCGGCCGGAAACGACGATGGAGACGCTGGAGAAATTGCCGCCATCGTTCAAGAAGGATGGGATTGTTACGGCGGGAAATGCCAGCGGTATTGTGGATGGCGCGGCGGCGGTTGTGGTGACGCGGGAAAAGACGGCGAAAGAGCGCGGGCTGAAGCCAGTGGGAAGAATTGTGTCGTGGGCGACGGCGGGGGTCGATCCTAGCATTATGGGCATTGGGCCGGTGCCTTCTTCGCAAAAAGCGCTGAAGCTGGCGGGACTTGCGCTGGAGCAGATGGATCGCGTCGAACTGAATGAAGCGTTCGCGGCGCAGTATCTTGCTGTGGAGAAGGTCCTGGGATTGAACCGGGACAAGACCAACGTGAACGGAGGAGCGATTGCGCTGGGGCATCCACTGGGGGCGAGCGGGACGCGGCTGTTGATTACGATTTTGAATGAGCTGCGGCGTAACAATTTGCGCTACGGATTGGCGACGGCTTGCATAGGGGGCGGGCAGGGAATCGCGATGATTGTTGAGGCGCTGAACGGAACGAAGTAAAGAAGTAATGATGTAACGAAGTTGCAGCAGAGGCACCAAGCCGCGGGAGATTTGTCTAGAAAAGAAGAGAAAAGATAACGCAGAGGCGCCGAGTGCGCTGAGGAGCGCAAAGAAGAGTCCGGAAGTGGCACTTTCTGCTAGACTTGCGTTTCGCTCCACGCGCGGTTTGTCATAGTCACCTGTCAATTCAGCGAGGATAAAGAATGGCGATTCAAAAAGTGGGAGTTGTGGGGTGTGGGTTGATGGGTTCGGGTATCGCGCAGGTGTGCGCGGCAGCGGGATTTGCAACCGTGGCGCGTGAAGTGAGCCCCGAAATTGTCGAGAAGGGGTTCAAGAGTATCGAGAAAAACTTGGCCCGGTTGGTAGAAAAGGGAACGATCACAGCAGCGGTGCAAGGTGAAATTCGCGGGCGGTTACGCGGGACGACGTTGCTCGAGGACTTGAAAGATTGCGACGTAATTGTCGAAGCAATTATCGAGCAATTGCCTGCGAAACGTGAACTTTTTTCTGCGCTGGATGCGCTGTGCCCTCCATCGACGATTTTTGCTAGCAACACTTCGTCGTTGACGATCACGGAAATCTCCGCAGCCACGAAGCGGCCGCAACGGTTTGTGGGATTGCACTTTTTTAACCCAGTGCCGGTGATGAAGCTGGTGGAGGTGGTGCGCACGATTGCGACGGACGCAGACGTATATGAACAGATGGTCGAATTTGGGACGAAGCTGGGGAAGACGGCGGTGCGAGCGCACGATTCGACGGGATTTATTGTGAACCGGCTGCTGGTGCCGTATTTGCTGGATGCGATTCGGGCGCTGGAAGAAGGCGTGGGCTCGATCGAGGACATCGACAATTCCATGAAACTGGGTTGCGGACATCCGATGGGGCCGCTGACTCTGCTGGATTTCGTGGGATTGGATACGACGTATTACATTTCGCAGATTATGTTTGAGGAGTTCCATGAGCGGCGATTTGCATCGCCGCCGCTTTTGAGGCGGATGGTTTTAGCGGGGTGGAATGGTCGGAAGGCGGGACGGGGGTTTTATGATTATGCGGATCCCGCGAAACCGAAGGCCATGAGATTTTAGGAAAAGAAGGAAAGAATCTTACAGCGAGGACGCGGAGAGCACAGCGGACACGGAGAAGAAAGACCAGGACGCGATGGGCTACGAGAATATTTTGTACGAGAAGAGAGACGGGATTGCATTCATCACCTTCAACCGGCCGAAGGTCTTGAATGCGCTGAACCGCCAGACCATGGAAGAGTTGCAGCAAGTGCTATTGGATGCGAGCGCTGACCAGGCGGTGCGGGTACTAATTCTCACCGGCGCGGGCGGAAAGTCATTCGTTGCGGGAGCGGACATTGGCGAACTTTCGCAGCAGACGCCAGTCGTGGGAAAAGAGTTTTCGCTGTTTGGACAGGGAGTGATCCACTTGCTGGAAACGATGGGCAAGCCCTCCATTTGCGCGATCAATGGTTTTGCGCTGGGGGGCGGGTGTGAGGTTGCGCTAGCCTGCACCATTCGAATTTCGAGCACGACGGCGAAGCTGGGGCAGCCGGAAGTGAAGCTGGGCCTTCTGCCTGGATACGGCGGAACGCAGCGGTTGGTGCGGCTTTGCGGCAAGGGAGTGGCTCACGAACTCTGCCTGGCCGGCGAAATGATTGGCGCCGACGAAGCTTTGCGCGTCGGGCTTGTGAATCATGTATACGAGCCGGCAGAACTTTTGCCTGCCGCCGAGGCATTGGCAAAGAAGATCATTGCCAATGCGCCGGTTGCGGTGCGCTACGCGATGGAAGCGATCGAGCGGGGTGTGGAAATGTCTCAGGAGGAAGGACTGTTCCTGGAAGCCACTCTTTTTGGTTTGGTTTGCGCGACCGAAGACATGCGTGAGGGGACAAAGGCATTTTTGGAGAAGAGAGCGGCGAAATTTGTTGGGAAGTAAAGGACACAACGGAAATAAGTGAATCCAAAAGAAAAAGAGAGCGGCCGAGACCATAGATGGCGGAAAAATTATATCCTGGACAAATTGACGGCGGATTGACTGCGAGGGGGTTGCGTTTTGGAATTGTTGTGAGCCGCTTCAACAGTTTTATCACCGAGCGGCTGCTGGCGGCGGCGGTGGATGCGCTAGAGCGGGCGGGGGCCGCAAGCCAGGACGTGGACGTCGTGCGAGTACCCGGCTCCTTCGAACTGCCGCTGACGGCGAAGAAACTTGCTATGACGGGACGCTACGATGCGCTAATCGCGATCGGATGCGTGATTCGCGGCGAAACTTCGCACTACGATTACGTTTGCTCGGAGACGGCGCGAGGTTTGCAGCTTGCGCAGATGGACTCGGGCGTCCCCATCATGTTTTGCGTGCTGACTTGCGACACACTGGAACAGGCCATTGACCGCGCGGGGCTGAAGGGCGGCAACAAGGGATTCGAAGCGGGTCTGTCGGCGATTGAGATGGCGAATTTATCGCGCAAATTGCGCGGAGCGCCACCGAAGCCATTCGCCGACGGAAAGTCGAGGCGCAAATAACGTGTCGCTACGCACAAAATCCCGCGAGTTCGCGATGCAGATGCTGTTCCAGTGGGACATGAGCGAGCAAGAGCCCGCAAAGCTGGAAGCAAAATTCTGGCGAGCGGCGAAGGCCACTGAGTCCACGCGCGCGTTTGCGAACCGGCTGTTTGAAGGGGCCGCGAAAGACACCACGACCATCGACGAATTGATCGTTCGGCAAGCGGAGAATTGGCGTCTTGAGCGGCTCGCGGTAATCGACCGGGCGATTTTGCGTCTGGCGATTTACGAACTGCGAACCACGGACACGCCCCCGAAGGTAATCCTGAACGAAGCGGTAGAGCTGGCCAAGAAATTTTCTTCACAAGAAGCCGGGTCGTTTGTGAACGGGATTCTCGACGCGGTGCATAAGTCTTTGGCAAATGGATAGTTAGGATTGTTTGACGGGCGTGGTCCCCGCCCCATCCCGCGGGGCGGGTTTTTCTGCAAATTTTTCCGAAACTTTCTTCCCTGCCTGGTGTTTCTGACTCTCAAATCCGGACAGGTCCCGGAAGTTTTCTTCAGGAGAGAAAACCATGTGTGTCTATAAATTGATTCGCGGAAGTGTGCTTGGACTGATGGTTGCGGGACTGCTGGCAGGAGGCGCAAATGCCCAGAGCCCGGACTCGTCTTCCCGGCAGAAGGATATCAAGAAGGATAAGCAGGACATTCGGGAAGACAAAAAGGACCTGAGCAAAGATCGTGCCGACCGCAACGCGGATCAGAAGGACATCAACACCGACAACCGCGACATCAAAAACGACAAGAAGGATATTCATCAGGACAATAAGGACATCAACGGCGACAAGCACGACATCCATCAGGACAATAAGGGCATCAATAGCGACAAGACCCATTTGAGCAAGGACCGCACCGACCGGAACGCGGACCAGCGCGATATCAACCACGACCAGGCCGACCTGCGCAAGGATCGCACCGACCGGAACGCTGACCAACGCGACATCAACCACGACAAGCAGGACTTAAAGCAGGACGACCGGAACTACGGAGCGAACAGCCCGGAGGCAAAAGCCGACCGTAGAGACTTGAGCAAAGACCGCGCGGACCGCAACGCGGACCAGCGTGACATCAATCATGACAACGCGGACCTGACCAAGGACCGCACCGACCGGAATGCGGATCAGAAAGACATCAACGGCGACAAAAAGGATCTGACCGCCGACCGGAAGGATGGCCATAACGACGTCAAAGATCTGAAGAGCGATCGTAAAGACCGCAACCAGGACGTCCGAGACCTCGACAGCGACCAGAAAGACCTGAAACAGGACCGCAAAGACCGCAACAAAGATCAGAAGGACATCAACAAAGACAAGAAAGATCTTAAGGCGGATCGCAAGGACCTACGGAAGGATCGCGGAGCGGCAGCGGCTCCGCGCAAACACTAACTTCAGTTAAACACAACGTTGAGGGTAGGAGAGGGCCGCTCAGAGAGTCTCGGGCGGCCTTTCTTGCTTCGAACACAGACGGATCCTTGAGCACGGACTGCTGGAGCCGCGCGATGGCACTTCATCCCGGTATCATCGAAATTCCGCCAGGAACGCGATATCCCAAATCCCTGCATGGCGCACTTCGTCCAAGACAACGGTGAGATCCCCGAATCTGCTGCGTTGGTCCACCATGAGAAAAACTTTGTGCTCGGCGCCCCTCCCGAGGTGTTGCCGAATCTGCTCCGCCAAGTCCGCACTCGTGACCTTGGCGTTTCCAAAGTAGATAGTGCCGTCCCGACTGAGCATAACCCTCATGGCATCATCGCGAAGCGCCCGAGGCATGGGTCGTGCATGATGGGAGATGTAGCCATCGAATGCCAGACCGTGATGGGAGGGCGCATACATCATAAAAAGTATCAGCAAAATAAAGACGCAACCGAGCATCGATTGCCCAAAGGCGGACGAATTGACACTCGAGAAAAACGTGTACCGCTGGCGGCCCAATCGGCGGTTTCGCACGCGGAGTTGTAAGCGCTGGAGCATCGTCGACCTGCCAGTTGCACTATGGTTGTTAGACACCGGAGACGGTCGAGTCGTGCCCGGCTAGACGCGGATGGTGCCTTCAAAAACTTTTACGGCGGCGCCGCTGACGCGAGGCACCAGCTTTTTGCCGCTTTGCGTGACTTCCACTTCGATGTGGCTCGGACGGCCCATTTCTTCGCCTTGCAAGATGGTCAGGGTGTGCCCCGGTGCAAGCTTTCCATGACGCACTAAATACGCGCCGAGCGAGCCGGCGGCGGAGCCCGTTGCGGGGTCTTCGTAAACCTCCCAAGGGAGCATGCCTCGAGCGAAAACTTTGCCGTTCCCTCCAGATGCGAAACAGTAGGCCATGGTGGCAGTTTTACCGAGCAGCTTGCGAAGCTCGAACATGTTCATGCTGATCTTTCCGAGCCCTGCGCGATTCCTGAGTGGCACCATGAGATTGAAGATGCCCGTCGAAACGCACTCGGGATTGAGATGAGGATCGAAATCTTTCGGGGACAGGCCCAGCGATTTGGCCAGAGCAGTTTTCCTAAACTTGATGGGACGGAATGCGGCTTCCGTCTGGGTCATGGTGACTCGCTGTGGCCGGCCATCCTTGAAACGAATTTCGACGGGAAGGACGCCGGCACCCGTTTCCTGCATCACGTGTACGCCGCCTTCTTGCGCCGGAACGACGCCCAGTTCGGCGAGAAGAAACCACGTGCCAACGACTGGGTGGCCGGCAAGTTTCAACTCTTCGCGTGTGGTGAAGATGCGCAAGCGGGCCAGGGCACGTTCATCGGTCGGTTTTTGAACGAAGACCGTTTCCGCGAGATTCATTTCGCGCGCGATGGCTTGCATCTGATCATTCGAAAGGCTGTCACCGTCAGTGAAGACCGCGAGGGGATTGCCTTGGAATCGCGTGGTGGTGAAAACGTCGAGAGTGTGAAAACGGTGTTCCATTGGATTTTGAGCCGTGGCCGGAGCGGGTTGGGAAATCAGATTTGCTCTAGCTGGACGACCGTCCTTTCGTTGGTGATGTTTCCGGTATTGCGTGTGGACTTTGGTTCAATCAAAACGATATGCACTTCTTCGTCCGCCGCAGGGCAGTGCTCTAGGCCGCGCGGGACGATGACCAACTCACCTTCGCGAACGACAGTTTCGCGATCGCGGAACTTCATGCGCAAGGTTCCTTTGACGACGAGGAACAACTCGTCTTCATTGTCGTGATGATGCCAGATAAATTCGCCTTTTAGTTTCACGGCTTTAACCTGGCAGTCATTCACTTCGCCAATGACGCGAGGATTCGCGTAGTCCGAGAAGAGACTGAACTTGTTCTTGAGATTGATCGTTTGCATGTTTGTACCTACAAACTCTGGACCTGTTTGGCCACGGCATCGAGAACGCGCTGCGTCGTTTGTTGATTCGACGTCTCGCAATAAACGCGAAGAAGATGCTCCGTGCCGGAGGCGCGAACCAGCAGCCAGCCAATTTCGCCGAGATAGACTTTGATGCCGTCCATGTCCTCGCGGCGCGGGATGGGCCAGTCCAGAAAGCGAGTTAGCTTGCTGTCGGAGAAGTATGTGACGGCTTTTTGTTTTTGATCCGGCGTAACATCGAGATCCACACGACCGTAATGGAATTCGCCGAACTCGGCGTAAAGCGTGCGGAGCATGTCGCCGAGCGATTTGCCGTGCCAGGCCATCAGTTCGGCGAGAAATAGCGCGCAAACCGTGGCATCGCGCTCGGGCAGGTAGAGGCTCGTGCCGATTCCGCCGCTCTCTTCGCCGCCGATCAAAATGTCTTGTTCTAGCATAAGTTCGCAAATGTATTTGAAGCCTATGGGCACTTCGTGGAGCTTGCGGCCGAATTTGGCGGCAAGTTTGTCGATGAGCTTGGTGACGGAAAATGTTTTTGCGATGTCGCCGGGGAGATTGCGAGTACCTGCGAGGTGCCAGACGAGAAGCGCAAAAATCTGGTGCGGGTTGACGAACGAGCCGTCGCGATCAACCGCTCCGATGCGGTCTCCATCGCCATCCGCGCACAGGCCGGCATCATATTTGCCGGCGAGCACGGCCTCCTGGAGAGGCGCGATGTGCGGCGGAATCGGTTCCGGGTGCACGCCGCCGAAGCGCGGGTCGCGTGTGCTCCGAATTTCGTCGCAGGCGATGCCGTTGCGCGCAAACAGCGCTGGCAGCAGACCGCTTGCGGAGCCATGCATGGGGTCGGAGACAAACCGTAGCTTTCGGTCGTGCAACCGCTTCCAGTCGATCAGTTTCTCGACGGTGTCGAGGTACGGAGCGCGCGGCTCAAGCGACTGAATCAATTCTTTCCGGGGAGGGAGGGGGGTTACGGCGTTCTTTTGAACTTCGGCAAGTTCGATCTCGATTTGCGCGACGATGGACGGTAGTGCGCTGCTGCCGTAGCTCGCTTTGTACTTGATGCCGTTCCATTGGTAGGGGTTGTGGCTCGCCGTAATGAGGATGCCGCCTGCGGCCGCGCGCTGGCGAACGAGCAGCGAAATTGCCGGAGTTGGGCAGGGTTTATCCGCCAGCCATACCGGCGTACCAGTCGCGGCGATCACTTCAGCGACGGCCGCTGCCACGCTATCGGAGGCAAAGCGGTGGTCGTAGCCTACCAGCACGCCCTTGCGCGCGTCCTCGTGGCGCACGACATATCGGGCAATGCCCTGGGCCACAATGCGCGCGTTAGCAAAAGTGAAGCCTTCGGCGATAACGTCGCGCCAGCCGTCCGTTCCAAATTTAATCGCAGTCATAGGAGCCAAAGGAAGTATACGCGAAGCCATATAACCGCCAAACAGCCGGATTGGACTGATTGGACTGAGGCCTCCAGAAAACGCTGTTACAAAAGCTTGGAGAGCTTTCTCACTTCGAGAGACTTTACAATTTTGGCGACGTCCTGGGCCCGGTCGCGCGGGACGATGAGAAGGGCGTCGGGAGTTTCGACGACAATCAGGTCGCGGACGCCAAGGGCGGCGACGAATTTCGTAGGGCTATACAGGAAATTGCCGGAGGCGTCGTGAGTGTGCCCGGGGCCAGCCAAGACGTTTTCGCCGGATCGTTTGGCGAGGAGTTCGTAGACGGCGGCCCACGAGCCGATATCGCTCCAGCCAACTTCCGCGGGAATGACGAAGACCCGCGGCGGACCTTCCTGGCGCGTGGCGTTTTCGAGAATGGCGTAGTCGACGGAAATATTTTCGAGTTTGGGATAGATGGCTCGCAGGCGGCGCTCGTAGGTTTTTTTGCCGATAAGCTCGGCGAGAGATTCGAGAGCTTCGTGCGTTTGCGGAAGAAAGCGCTTCAAATTCTCGAGAAATGTGGAAACACGCCAGAAAAACATCCCAGCGTTCCAGTGATAGTCGCCCGAGGCGACATATTGCTGGGCGAGTTCGAGCGACGGTTTTTCCGCAAAGCGGCGAACGGCGAACGCGGGAAAGCCGACGGGTCCGACCGCGTCGCCGTAGCGCTCGACATAGCCGAAGCCGGTGTCCGGTCGCGTCGGAGGAATGCCCAGAACGATCAAGTGTCCGGGCTCGCGCGCCAGTTTGAGGGCGGCACCCACGATTTTCGAGTATTTGTCCGGTTGCGCGATGAAATGATCAGCAGGCAGCACGGCCATCAGCGCATCGCCCATTGCGGCGTGGCGCACATGAACGGCGGCCAGAGCGATGGCGGCAGCCGTGTTGCGACCGATCGGCTCGGCCAAAACGCGTTTGCGCGCAGGGGCCGGAAGTTGTTTTTTGACGGCAGCGGTTTGCTCGGCATTGGTGACGGTCCAAATGCGGCTGGCCGGCAGAAGCGGGCGCAAGCGCGCGACCGTCTGCCGAAGCATAGTGTCTTTGCCGATGATGTTGAGAAGCTGTTTGGGCGTGCGCATTCGACTGCGCGGCCAAAAGCGCGTCCCGCGCCCTCCAGCCAGGATGACCGCGTGAGTTTGAAGTTTTTCACTGGCCATCGGGATTCTACTTTCCTAACTCATGTTTCGGGTTGCTGGGGGAGGCTACGAGCAAGCGCGTTTTCGAATTCGGATAGTAGCCGCGGCTCCCGCATTGCGCCGGGATGAACCAGCACTCTCCCTGCTTGTATGAAAATTGGCCCACGAGGCTTTTTCCGGTCACCTCACACGGAGTGGAAGACCAGCCAATCCCTCCTTCACCCTCTAGAAATACCCACAAACTGAATCGCTCGGAGGGTTTCGGAATCATTCTCATGTGGATTCGCTGGCCAAATTCAAACGTTGATGCAGAGAAGTACGGGCAGTCGACTAAGAATTCGCCAACCTTCTTCTTGCGGATTAGCAGCGGGCGAGGCGCTACCTTTCCGCCAGCATCAGAGTTGAAGTTCATAACATCCAAAGCCTTTCGGACGTGTAGCTCACGTGGTTTACCGTTGCCATCGCGGCGGTCGTAGTCGTAGATGCGATAGGTGAGGTCGGAGTATTCCTGCACTTCGCAAATCACCATTTGGGGGCCAATGGTGTGTGGCATTCCGGCGGGAATGAAGAAAGTATCGCCCGCGTGAGCTCCGTGCGATTGCAAGAGATCTTCCAGCGTGTGATCAGCAAGCGCAGCGAGAAGTTTCTCTTTGCTTGCACCTGGCTTTAGTCCTGCGAGTAATCGCGCACCAGGCTCGGCTGAAACGACGTACCACATCTCAGTCTTCCCGCGACCGCCGGCGGCCGCTTCGTGCGCGGCGGCGTAGGTGTCATCCGGATGAACTTGTATGGAAAGTTTGTCGGCGGGGAAAATGAACTTCAGGAGAAGCGGGAAGTCCGCTACGCCTGCAAATTCTGCGCCACGCCACGCGCTGGTCATCTCTTTCCAGGCCTGGCCGAGCGTCTGTTCCGTGAACGGGCCGTTGGCGATTCGGCAATCAACGCCCGTCAGCCAGGCTTCACCAATCAGCGGATGGAGGTCGCGCATTTCCGGGAAAAGTGGCGCCAGGGAGTGCGAGCCCCACAAGCGCTCGGAAAAGACCGGCTCGATGCGGAAGGGCTCAGGGCTTACCGGAACAGTGTTTACCATCTAGGCCGCAGCTTGGACACGGGTGAAAAAGCGCTCGAGGCGGCGCAATCCTTCGTCAATGCGTTCGATGGACGTCGCGTAGGAGAGGCGCAAGTAACCCGGCGCGCCGAAGCCCTCGCCCGCGACCAATGCAACGCGCGCTTGATCGAGCAGCAGCTTGGCGAGTTCCGCAGTATCTTTCGCGATGGCGTGGCCGTTTTCGCGGTTCGAGAGATGCGCCGCGACGTTCGGGAACGCGTAGAACGCGCCGCCCGGCATTTCGCATTTCACACCGGGAATGGCGTTCAAGCCTTCCACGATGCGCTTTCTGCGCCGGTCATATTCCGCGAGCATTACCGGCACCGAGTCCATCGAGCCGCGCATGGCCTCGAGCGCCGCATATTGTGCAATCGAAGTTGCGTTGGACGTCGACTGACTCTGCAATTTGGTCAAAGCCTGAATGAGTTCCGCAGGCGCCAGCGTGTAGCCGATCCGCCAACCGGTCATCGCAAATGTTTTGGAGACCGAGCCGATAATAATGACATGGTTCTTCGATTCCGGCGCGCTGGCGATCGAGAACGGTTTGTGGGGCTCATAAGTAAAATGCGAATAACACTCGTCGCCCATCAACCAGACGTTGTGCTTTTTGCACACGGCAAGGATGCGCGCGTACTCATCAGGAGGGACGACCCCCCCGGTCGGATTGCTGGGCGAATTGAGAATCAAGAGTTTTGTCTTCGGGGTAATGGCCTTTTCAATGGCAGCCGCTTTGACGCTGAAACCGTCTTCCGGTCGCGTCTGGACATAAACCGGCGTGCCTCCCACGTACTTGACGATGTCCGGAAAACTCACCCAATACGGCGCGGGAATAATGACCTCGTCACCGGCCTCGACCAGCACGCTCATCACGTTAAATATCCCGTGCTTCCCGCCGACGGTGACGATCGACTCCTTCGCTGCGTAATCCGAGCCAAGCTCCCTCTTGTGCCATGCGCAAATCGCTTCGCGCAGCGGCATGATTCCGCCCGTAGGCGTGTACTTGGTCTTGTTTCCCTCGATGGCCGCAATCGCTGCCTTCTTGATGTGATCCGGAGTCGGAAAATCCGGCTCGCCCGGTCCGAAATCAGCGATGTCCACGCCCTGCGATTTCAGCCGGTCAGCTTCAGCAATGACCGCCGCTGTCGGCGAGATTTGTATGCGGTTGATGCGTTCGGTGAGTTGCACTGCTTTCTCCTCGTGGGACAGGCACTAGCCTGTCTCTTTCGTTAGCTTGTGTCGCCCGTCTCGTTGCCGCCCATCTGAGCCCACAAGATTGTTTACAAAAGTTTCGCCCGTAACCGCTGCTCTACTTCCGGCGGCACGAGATCTTTCAAGGGCCCGCCAAGCTGCGCAATCTCCCGCACCAGCTTCGAGCTCAAGTAACTATACGATTCGCCAGGAAGCATGAATACCGTCTCCAGCCGCGGTTCAAGTTTCCGGTTCATCAAAGCCATTTGCAGCTCGTATTCGTAATCGGAGATCGCGCGAATCCCGCGCAGAATCACCCCCGCGCCGCGCTTGCGCGCATAATCAACGAGCAACCCGTGGAACACGTCCACTTCCACTCCCGGCCATTTCTGCGTCACTTCGCGCAGCATCTCGACACGCTCCGGCACCGAAAAGAGCGGCTGCTTCTCGGCATTGTTCAACACCGCGACAATCACCAGGTCAAACATCTTCTCCCCGCGCTCGATCAAGTCGAGGTGGCCGTTGGTAACCGGGTCAAAGGACCCGGGGTAGATGGCGATAGATGTCTTCATGGACGCCCGATCAATTTCCTTATTCTAACTCACTCCGGGAAACGGGCGCGCCCGAAAGTTTGCCTCCCCGGCGCGCTGCTCAATTTCGCCCTGCAGATTTTCGCTTCGCGCCAGAGAGTGACTGTGACAGTATCCTCCTTGCCGCACTGCGGGCGAAGCGATCCCGGACTGTTTTTGCTGGCCATTTCAAAAGGAGTCTCGAAAACATGGTTTCTGGCCCCTCGATGCGCGGTCTCTGTTTGTTGGGTGCTTTAATGTCATCTCCACTGGTCAATGCACAGGAGCAGCCTCTCCTCTACCTGATGCCAGTTCCCGCGAGCGTCCAAATTGGCACGGGCCGGCTACTGGTGGACTCCAAATTTTCCGTCGCGTCCACCGGTTATACGGAGCCCCGGCTGGATCGTGCCCTCGAGCGGTTTCTCCTCCGGCTCTCCCGCCAGACGGCAATTTCGCTCTCGCGGAAGACCGGCAATTCCTCGAAAGCCAGCCTGGTCATCCACACCGACCACGCCAGCAAGGAAATTCAGGAACTGGGTGAGGATGAGTCCTACCTCCTCGAAGTAACTGCCACCGGCGCAAAACTCAGCGCTGTCACGCCGCTCGGCACGCTGCACGGCCTCGAGACTTTTCTTCAACTGGTGGAGGTCTCACCCGACGGATTTGCCGCTCCGGCCGTCACCATCAACGACAAACCGCGGTTTCCTTGGCGCGGGCTGATGATCGATTCCGCGCGCCACTTCGTTCCTCTCGATGTGCTCAAAAGAAATATCGACGGCCTCGCAGCCGTCAAAATGAACGTCTTCCACTGGCACCTCTCCGAAAACCAGGGGTTCCGCGTCGAAAGCAAAAAATTTCCAAAGCTCCACGAGGGCGGTTCCGACGGCCTCTACTACACGCAGGAGGAAGTCCATGACCTGATCGAGTACGCGCGCGAACGCGGCATCCGCGTGGTTCCAGAGTTCGACGTGCCCGGCCACAGCACGGCATGGTTTGTCGGCTATCCAGAACTCGCCAGCGGTCCAGGCCCCTACGAAATCGAAAGAAAATGGGGCGTCTTCGATCCCGCCTTCGATCCCACAAACGAACGAACCTACAAATTTCTCGATCAATTTATCGCCGAGATGGCGAAACTCTTCCCCGATCATTTTTTCCACGTGGGCGGCGATGAAGTAAATGGAAAGCAGTGGGACACCAACGCCAAGATTCAGGAATTCATCAAGGCGCACGGCTTGAAGAACAATCAAGGCCTGCAATCGTATTTCAACAAACGGCTGGAACCCATCGTGAGCAAGCACGGCAAAAGCATGGTCGGCTGGGATGAGGTTCTCGATCCGGCTCTGCCAAAAGATATCGTCATCCAGTCATGGCGCGGGCCCGACTCGCTCGCGGCAGCGGCCAAGCAAGGCTTTCGCGGCATTCTCTCCAACGGTTACTACCTCGATCTGGGATGGTCAGCGGCCCGCCACTATGCGGTGGACCCGCTAAGCGGCGCAGCCGCGAATCTCGCTCCCGAAGAAAAAGCGCGAATCCTCGGCGGAGAATCCTGCATGTGGGCAGAATACATCAATCCGGAAAATATCGATTCGCGCATCTGGCCGCGAAACGCTGCGATCGCCGAGCGCCTGTGGTCCCCGCCGGAAGTGACGGACCCCGCTTCCATGCACACACGCATGGAGGCACTCGCCGATCGGCTGGAATGGCTCGGCCTCACGCACAAGTCCTATCATCGTCAGATGCTCCAGCGCATCGCCGGCCCGAGCACCCCGGAAGAATTTGTTGCGCTCACCACGCTCGCCAGCCTAGTCGAGCCGGTGAAAGATTACACCCGAGAGGAGACCGCGACCGCCGAGCCCACCAGTGCCACGCCCCTGAACCGTGTCGTAGACGCAGTTCCACTTGAAAGCGCGACCGCCCGCCATTTCGCGGATTTGGTTGGCAAGTTTCTTGCAGCCTCTTGCCATGACCCTGCCGCGGACGCGCGATTGCGGGCCCAGCTTACCGCCTGGCGTGAAAACGACGCCAAGCTCCAGCCGCTTGCCCAACGATCATTCCTGGTGAAAGAAGTCTCCGCCACTTCTCGGGACCTCTCGACGCTGGCGGCTGTGGGTCTGCTAGCTTTGGATTTCGTCACCAAGGGCCAACGACCGCCGGAGGATTGGAAAGCACAACAGCTCGTCGTTCTAGAGCAGATACAAAAACCGAAAGGCCAGCTCTTGCTGATGCCAACTCCGGCCATTCAGAAACTAGTGGAGGCCGCCTCTGCTGGCGGAACCTGTTCTTCATCGAGCTAACATGCATCGCCGAAACACGCTGTAGGGGCGGGGCTTGCTCCGCCGGCGTGGGCTAGATTGCAGGGACCCCATGGTGAGGACACTCGCCGGAGCCAGAGTCTCTGAATGTCTGGCCCTCTTCCGGAACGAACTCCCACTTGTAACGCCCCGGCGTTAGCGTCAATTTGATAACGCCATAAGTATCCGTATTCCGCACTTCACTATTAGCAATCGCAAAACCCAATGGATCGTGGCTACGCCCGCCCGTCCCCACCACGATCTCGCGAATCCCATTAGCTGCATCAGCGCGACCATCAGGGTCCTGCGGCGCAAAGCGCTCGTAGGAATGCTCGTGCCCGGCCAAAACCAAAGCGGCATGAGTCGCGTACAGATCCTGCCAAAGCACCTTCAATTCCGGATGGATCGCATGACTCTTAAATACGCCGCTACTGAACAAGGCGTGATGCCCAAAGGCAAGGATGCAAGCGTCGGGATGCTCCGCCAAGTCCTTGCGCAACCACTCCTCCTGAGGAGACCCCTTGCCACAACCGCCCAAATCCTTCGCGCCGCAATTCGTGTTCAAAGCAAGGACGTGCCAGGTCCCGAGATCAAAGCTGTAATAACCTCGGCCCACCGGACCCGCCTGCGCTCCCCAATACTGAAAATAAGCTGAGGCGGTCGGCTCTCCGTACTCATGATTCCCCAGTGCAGGCTTGGTGCGCCCCTTAAACTCTCCCCAGGTGGCCCCATAACAATTCTGAAATTCCGCCGCACTGCCCTGCTCATAAGCAAGATCTCCTGCGGCAAAGACCGTTCCCGGTATCTGTTCGATGAGCTTGGCGGTTGCGCGAGCTCCCCGCAAGTCCTTGCAGCCCGCAATATCGCCCGCGCCCACCAATATGAAGGCTTGTGCATCAGGAGGTGGTCCTGAAGGTGATGGGTCGAGTCGCTGCCGGACCGCTGCAGTTTGCGCCGATTGGGCACGGTCGGTAGGGCCCAGCGGGGCGAATAGCAGAAACAACCAAGCCGTCCGTTGCACCACGAACAGAGTCGAACTGAGACGGCTGCCGGGTCCACTTCTCTTCAAGCTTCTCATGTTCCCTTGGCTAGCCTATCACGAAGTGCAAGGGCCCCAATTATCGTTCGGCTGAGAGAATCGACCGTGCGCTGCAAGATTTCGAACGTTCGCCGAAAATCGATTGCAAGTCCGACTAAATTAGTCTTATTATAAGCCGCACGAAATAAAGGCTTTGGAGGTAACCACGAGTCTGGCGAGTTTGACTTGGAGCGCAAAACAGAGTATTGTCTTATTGCGACCGATTCAGTCGCATATCCTGCCGGGGGGCAGGAATCAGAGCCGGAAATGTTTAAGCTATCCAAAAAAGCCGACTACGGCTTAATTGCCGTCAAGCACCTGGCCATGCACCGCCAAGAACACGCGTGCAGCGCTAACGAAATCGCGGACGAATACGGCATCTCTGTCACGCTGATGGCCAAGGTCCTACAGCGTTTGGCGCGTGAGGGCGTTGTCGTCGCGAAGCACGGTTCGACCGGGGGCTATCAGCTGGCGAAAGACCCCGGACAAGTCAGCGCACTCGATGTCATCTCGGCCATTGATGGCCCGGTGCTAATCACATCCTGCGTCACGAGCCACGGGAACTGCGAAACTACGGAGAGATGCTCAGTCCGCGAACCGCTCCGCAGGGTGAACGAAAGCATTTTGGGAGTTTTGAGTACCGTAACGATTGCGCAGATGAGCGAGGACACCAATGAACGCGCGCTTGTCGCCCTGTCGGGCCCGATGCGTTCGGGGTCGCACATGAGTTCGAGTTAGGAGACGAAGGAAATGTCCGTCAAGCTGCCGATTTACATGGATAATCACGCAACCACGCCCGTTGACCCGCGTGTCCTCGAGGTGATGTTGCCCTATTTCACCGAAAAGTTTGGTAACGCCGCAAGCCGCAACCACAGTTTCGGGTGGGCCGGCGAGGAAGCCGTCGAGACGGCTCGGCAACAGATCGCCTCGCTGATCGGCGCCACACCGAAGGAAATCATCTTCACCAGCGGCGCCACCGAATCCGACAACCTGATGATCAAGGGCATTGCCGAAATGTTCCGCGAGAAGGGCAATCACATCATCACTCAGGCTATTGAGCACAAAGCCGTTCTGGACACCTGCAAGCGCCTCGAAAAAGAGGGTTTTGAGGTCACCTATTTGCCGGTTCAGAGGGACGGCCGCGTCAACCTGGATGAGCTGAAAGCCGCCATCCGCCCGACCACCATCCTGATCACCATCATGTACGCCAACAATGAAATTGGCGTGATCAACCCCATCGCCGAAATCGGCAAAATCGCCAAGGAACACGGCATTTTCTTCGCCTCGGACGGCGTGCAAGCCGTAGGCAAGATTCCCGTCGACGTTCAGAAGGACAACATCGACCTCCTGGCCATCAGTGGCCACAAGATTTACGGCCCCAAGGGCGTTGGTGCGCTATACGTGCGCCGCCGCAATCCCCGCGTACAGCTCTCTGCCATCATTGATGGCGGCGGGCACGAACGCGGCATGCGTTCCGGCACGCTCAACGTAACTGGTATCGTTGGTCTAGGCAAGGCCGCTGAGCTCTGTCAGCAGGAGATGCAGCAAGAAGCCCTGCGACTGGGCGCTCTCCGCGACCGCCTGAAGAAGGGTCTCGAAGCCAAGCTCGACGAAGTGTACATAAACGGCTCGCTGGAGCATCGCCTGCCGAACAACCTGAACATGAGCTTCGCCTACGTGGAGGGCGAATCGCTTCTCATGGGCATCAATGACATTGCGGTATCGAGCGGCTCCGCCTGCACTTCGGCCACTCTGGAACCCAGCTACGTCCTAAAAGCGCTGGGGGTCGGAGAAGACCTGGCCCACACCTCGATCCGCTTCGGCCTCGGCCGCTTCAACACGCAGGAGGAAGTCGACTACGTCATCGACAAAATGGTCCAGGTAGTCACCAAACTGCGTGAGCTTTCGCCGCTTTACGAGATGGCCAAGGAAGGCATCGACATCTCCAAGATGAAGTGGCAAACCGCCTAAACCCTGCATCTAACGGTTTGGGCAGCACGAGATCTCAAGAAGAGAAGGACTAGCGATGGCCAACGAAGGAACAATCCGAATTCACCGCTCGATCGGCGGCACAGGAGCCGCATTTCGAGTGACCTTTGTACCTTATGAAGAAGGCGAAGAAGCCCCCGCCGCAGGCGAGCGCTCCTTCCACGAACTGCAGCAGGTTCGCGCCTTTTTGAAAATGCTTGGCGTAGGCGCCGAGTTTATCAAGGACGCGCTCCGCCAGCTCACCGCGGGCCGCTCGGCCTCTGTGCCGAATGTGTCGCTCTCCGAGAAGGCCGTAAAGAGCGCAGGCTTTGGAAATCTCGTCAATTTGGCAAGGAGCAACAGCTAATGGCATACAGCGAAAAGGTCGTCGAACACTACAACAATCCTCGCAACGTCGGAAGCCTCCCGAAGGAAGACCCCAATGTCGGAACGGGCCTTGTCGGCGCTCCCGAGTGCGGCGACGTGATGAAGCTGCAAATGAAAATCAATCCCGATACACAGATCATCGAAGAAGCCAAGTTCAAGACCTTCGGCTGCGGCTCGGCGATTGCCAGCTCCTCACTCGCCACCGAATGGGTCAAAGGCAAAACGGTCCAGGAGGCTCTTTCGATCAAGAACACGGACATCGTGCGCGAGCTGTCTCTCCCGCCGGTAAAGATTCACTGTTCTGTGCTTGCCGAAGACGCCATCAAGGCGGCTATCGGCGACTGGAAAAAGAAGCACGGCATCGAAGCCCCAGTAGCCGAAAAGGCCGCGCACTAATTGCATTGTCCTTGTGGGCCGGGGCTCGCCCGCCCACGTGACGGTTCGTAGGGGCACGGCACACCTTGCCCCTGCGTAGTTGGGCTCAGCCCGTAAAGACCTGGGAGCATTTGAAAATGGCAACGGAAGTAGCAAATCCCGCAATCACGAAGATCTCCCTAAGCGAGCGCGCCGCGCGAAAAATCCGCGAGCTGCTCGAGAAGGAAGGCGTCTCGCCCGACCAGGGCGGCCTGCGCGTTGGCGTGCAAGGGGGTGGCTGCTCCGGTCTGTCCTACGCCATGCGCCTGGACACGCAAGCCCGCGATCGCGATAAAGTTTTCGAAGAACACGGCGCTCGCCTCTTCGTGGACCCAAAAAGCTTCCTCTATCTGAACGGCACAACGCTCGAATACGAAGAAACGCTGATGCGTCAGGGATTCGTTTTCCAAAATCCCAACGCCGCCAGAAGCTGCGGCTGCGGCAGTTCGTTCACGGCGTAAGCAGGACGGCCTTCCGTTTGACGCTTTTGTTTTTGGCTTTATTCTTGACTGATCCGGCGGGGGAACGCAAAACGCGACTCTGTACAAGTGGTTGGCAGCCGCACCCGCCAGCCACTTTTTTTGTGCCCGTGCGGGAACGCGCCGGATCTTCTTGCGTTTGTTCTGGAACTGCTGTGGGGCTTGGTAATCAAGTTCCTGTTGGGCGAGCTGCTTCAGTGGTTCCAGGAACTTTGGAATGGGATTGCGAGTAAACTCTGATGACGGCGCCAACCACAACCACGAATCCCCCGCTGATTTGCTGGAACTGCCACGAACGCGCCCGAGGAACGCATTTCTGCCCGAGCTGCGGCAAGCTCCAACAGATCACCGGCAGCACGGACTATTTTTCACTGTTCGAGATGCCGCGCAAGCTGTGGATTGAGATGAATGCGCTCGAACAAAAATTTCTGCAACTAAGCTGGAAGCTGCATCCCGATAATTTTGTAAATGCCACCGACACGGAACGCGAACTTTCTCTGAAGCGCAGTTCCGAGCTGAACGATGCCTACCGCGTCCTGCGCGATCCGGTCGCCCGCGTCGAGTATCTCCTGGGCCTCGAGAACATGCGCAAAGAAGGCGAGCACAAGCAACAAGCTCCGCCCGAACTGCTCGAAGAAGTTTTCGAGCTGAACGAATCGCTCGATGAACTACGCGAAGCGAAGTCTTCCGGGGGCGATCTGGGAGCACTCAAGGCGCGTCTCGAATCGGCCGAGAAGAATTTCGGCGAAAAGCTGGGTGAAGTCGACGCCCAGCTTCAAGCAACAGCCCGCGACTGGGACGCCGCCGTTGACGCCACCTCGGACGAAGCTGCGCGCAAGAAAGTTATGGGCCGCCTGAACGAATTGCTCAATCGCCGCTCGTATATCCGCAATTTGGCGGTCAACGTGGCCAAGGAATTGGGAGAGGCATAGAGAATCGGAATGGGACGCATAGTCGGCATCGATTTGGGAACTACAAACAGCCTGGTCGCTTACCTCGATGCGCGGACGAGCCAGCCGAAGTGTATCTCCGGTCCCTACGGCGGCACTTTATGCCCGTCTGTTGTGAGTCTCGATCCAGACGGCAGCATCATTGTTGGAGAAGCTGCGCGTAACCGGCTGCTCACACAGCCCGAGCGCACCATCTATTCCGTGAAGCGCCTGATGGGCCGCGGTCCCGCGGACGTCCAAAGCGAGTTGAAGCTTTTCCCGTTCCGCATCGATCCCGCGAGCAAAAACGTCATCCGCGTCATGCTCGGCGACAAAGTCTTCACTCCGCCGGAAATTTCCGCGTTCATCCTGCGCGAACTGAAAAGTTGGGCCGAAGCCTTCTTCGGCGAAACCGTCGACCGCGCCGTCATCACCGTTCCCGCGTATTTCAACGACGCCCAGCGCCAGGCCACCAAAGACGCCGGCAAAATCGCAGGTCTCGAAGTCCTCCGCCTCGTCAACGAACCAACCGCCGCCGCCCTAGCCTACGGTCTCCACGAAAAGCAGCGCGGTCGCGTAGCGGTTTACGATCTTGGCGGGGGCACGTTCGACATCTCCGTTCTAAGACTCATTTCCACCGCCGAAGGCGACATCTATCAAGTCCTCTCAACCAACGGAGATACGCACCTCGGCGGCGACGACATCGACAACCTGCTTCAGTCCTGCGTCCACAAACAAATTCTAGAAGAGGATGACATCGATTTTTCTCCCCACGGTGAACTCGCGCAAGAGCTGCGCAAAGCCCTAATCGCCATCAAGCATCAACTCTCGGAATCCGATTCCGCCACGCTGCGTTTCCCGCTGCCGAACGGCGCCTTCTTCGTCCACGAATTCACTCGCGGGGCGCTGGAAGCCCTGATTCGCCCAGTGGTTGACCGCACCGTGGGCCCGGTTAAGCTGGCGCTTGCCGACGCACGGCTGAAACCCACAGAAATCGAAGAAGTAGTCCTGGTTGGTGGCACGACGCGTACACCGCTGATCCGTCGCACCGTCCAGGAATTTTTCGACCGCAAGCCACACACCGAGCTGAATCCCGACGAAGTAGTCGCTCTTGGCGCGGCCGTCCAAGCCAACATTCTCGATCGCGGCGTCACCAACATGCTGCTTCTTGACGTCACCCCGCTTTCACTCGGCATTGAAACCTACGGCGGCGCGGTAGCGAAAATTATCCCGCGTAATTCCACAATCCCGGCAAGCGCACAGGAGCTCTACACAACCGGCGTGGACAACCAAACCGGCATCGACATCCACGTCGTCCAAGGTGAGCGCGAACTAGCGAAAGACTGCCGTTCGCTGGCGCGCTTTACGCTGAAAGTGCCGTCCGCGCCAGCAGGCCTCCCGCGCATCGAAGTAAAATTCCTCATCGACGCCAACGGCATCCTGCAAGTCGCCGCAAAAGATCTTCGCACTGGCGAGCAACGTTCCATCGAAGTTCAGCCCAGCTATGGCATTAGCGACAACGAAATCGAGCGCATGCTCGAAGAGTCCATCGAATACGCCGAACAAGATTTCGCCGAACGCCAGGTCATCGAAGCCCGCACCGAATCCGAGTCGATCCTCGCCGCCACCGCAAAAGCGCTAGCCAATACGCAATCAGCGAATTTACCGGCCGAAGAAGTTGCCGCGATAGAAACCGCGATCGCCGCGCTAAAAGAAGCCGCCGCCGGCCCGGATTATAAGCGAATCCGCAAATGCATCGACGACCTGAATCACGCAACGGAGCACCTGGCGGAACTACTGATGAACAGCGCCGTAACAAGCGCGTTACAAGGCCGCAACCTGGCAGAAGTGTAGGGGCACGGCATGCCGTGCCCGTCTTATCTTTAGTCTGTAAATGTTTTGTGCGCGTCGGCATTTTTGTAGGAGGCGCAAGATTCGGCCCGTCTTGGCAAGACGCAAGATTTATGATCTGCGGTTCTTTCTGGAGAACCGCTCGAACTTTGGGAGATAAACATGGGCGGTAGCAATCCATACATCGAAGAAGTCAAATACACCCCCGCCACGAAGAAATACAAAGTCACATTTCTTCCCAGCGGCAAAACCATCGAAGTAGACCCAACGAAAATTCCCTACGGCCACAACGGCCTCCCCGGCAGCATTCTGGACATCTCCGAAGGCATTAAAGCCGGCTTGGACCACGCCTGCGGAGGGGTCTGCGCATGCTCCACCTGCCACGTTATCGTCAAACAGGGCCTCGAATCCTGCAACGAAGCCACCGACGCTGAACTAGACGAACTGGACATGGCACCCGGCATCACGCCAAAATCGCGCCTGGGCTGCCAAACCGTCCCCGACGGCACCACCGACATCGTTGTCGAGATTCCCGAGTGGAACAAGAACTACGCGAAAGAAGCCGATCACTGAGTTTTGTGTCTCGGGCTTCAGCCTGACCTCTTCCCACGTTTTTCTTAGGAGCCAAGCATGCCGCCAACATTCGGTTGGGACCAAATCGAAGACATCGCCATCGCCCTGACCGACAAATTTCCCGACACTGATCCGCTCACCATGCGCTTCACCGACATGCACAAATGGGTGACCGAGCTCCCGGGATTTTCCGGGGACCCCGCAGCTTCGAACGAAAGCAAACTCGAAGCTATCCAAATGGCCTGGAACGAAGAATTCCAAGACCGCCAGACCTGACGGCCGCGGCCTCATACGATGTAGCCGGTAGACTCGTATTTGCTTCGGATGGCGTTTGGGTCATTGACTGTGGTGTGCTCACATATTCAGAACGGTGACTGGCGGCGCTACGGGTGTGGTGTAAATTTTCACGGCAGTCAATTCATTTCCCTTAGATGATTTGAAATGAACGTGTCTCTGACGAATTCGATACGCCGGCAGTGAAACGATCGAAGCCGCGAGGCGCGCTGCAAGTGAGAACGCGAACAGGCGCTTCTCAATTCTGCGATCAAAAAACCGATGATGAGGACTCTTCCGCTGGGTAGTATCACATCGCTCGCTCACCTGGAGCAGCGTCGTTTGGTCGTTGAGAGTTGTCCCAGAAACTCAGCCGCGGTCAGCAAATCGGAAGGCTTATCGCCTGGCTGCGGGCCTCTGTCGCCTCCGTAAGATCTACCATGTAGCTTCGAGTCCTCGACCAAGCGTCAATCAGCGGCAACAATAGTTCGCGCACTATGGGCGTCTCCTCCCAGGTATCGCGCACAGTGCGCTCTTCTGTGCTCCAAAGTGTGATCACTACAACGCGACGTTGTTCTTCAAGCGTGGTCAGAACAATCGAGCGGACAAATCCGGTTCGATCCCGAAGGAGTGGGGTCACGGCATTATAGAGGAGCGCACGCAATTCGTTAGTTTTCTCGGGTTTGGCGACGAACTCCACGACCCGCGCATGCAGCCTTATCGCCACTGCATCCTCAAAGGGTATCGTCGTGGGCTGCTCTGCAGGCTGCAGGCGGCCGATTGGAACTTCCCGTACGGTACGGCGTGCAATCATAGTCTCCCTCACGGTTTACAGGTTAATGAACTGATAGCGTCGCGCAATCCGGCGAAGATTGGCATTGAGGCTCAGGTCTTCATCTCATGTCTAGCGTGGTCGCGCTCGATAAGAGCGGAACGTACGACTGTCTCCTCTTATCCATTGGCCGTATCCGCCCACTGATGCGGGGACAATATCGACGATGGGTATCGGCAGGGGCCGGGAGGAGTCAACCCCTCAGCCCGGTCCCTGAAAATCGTACGGGCTACTATCGGCAAGTATGTAAAGATTGCCATCGGTACAGTGAACACTGTACTTTCTGCCTGTACGTAAACCCCTCGGCTGCGACACGTCAGAAGGTTATTCGGAATAAAGCAGTTAGATTTCCGTCCTTGGCAGGCATCATGCATACGGCTCCAATGGGACCTACTGGACATCTGCAGCGCAAGAATCTGAAGGCCGGTTCCGCTCGATCACGGGCCAAGGAGGGCAACATGTCCGTCAAGATACTCTGGCTGACGACTCAGAGATTGTGCGTCGGGGCATCCGTCAGTTACTGTCGGCGGAGACCGAGATCGAAATTGTCGGTGAGGCTGCTGATTTTGCTCAAACAGTCCAGATGGTGAGCGATGTGAAGCCAGAAGTGATCGTCCTGGATTTGCACATGCCTGGCGAAACCAACTTTTCTCCTCAAGCCGTCAAATCACGTCTGACTCGCGGCTCGCGACTATTGGCCATTTCACTTTCGAATGATGAGGAAGCCAAAGCTTTATCTGAGGGCTTTGGTGCTGTTGTCTTGTGGGATAAAATCGACCTTGCCCGTACTCTTAATCCCGCCATCGTCCAGCTAGGCCATCCGGTCAGGATGCATTAACTTTAAACGCTATGCAGTTTTGCACACCCGCTGAGATACTCCAGAAAACTTTAATGGATGGCGGAATGTTGCTTTTAGAACAGCTTGCATTTTAATTTGCTGAGAAGCTGGTTAACGAAGTGAGCTGCGACACTTGATCAAGACTGTCTAGTGAGACTCAGCGACAACTAAACGAGATTGATAAATAGAGTGGTAAACGAGGGAGGGTGTGGTGGCTAAATCTATAGGGTCAGCTGGGACAGTTAAGGCGACTGGAGGTGCTGCCACTATTGAGAGTGTGGCGGACATTCTCGAACGTGAACTCCACTCTCTGATTACGGATTGGCTTATCCGAGTCGAGCAGGAGCCAGACCTAGGGCGCATCCCGCTAAGCTATGAAGATCGCACCGGCCATCTTCCGAGGCTTCTACATGACGTGATTGCGCGGTTGCGCCTGGATGTAGGGACGAAGGCTACGATTTCGAAGGCTGCGGCCGAACACGGGGAATTGCGGCTTAAACAAGGCTACACGGTAGCGATGGCGGTGCAGGAGTCTCGTCTACTGCAGGTCACCATATTTTCCACGCTGCAGAAAAACGCGAGCAGTTTGGAATTCGGCTTGCTCCTTCCCGATGTTGTGACCATCGCGGACGAGGTCGATGCGCAATTGAAGGAGCAGATGCTGCGGTTCATGGCAGCGGATGCTGCGAAGCCGGCGAAGGGCAAGTAACACACGGGTGCCGAGGGTTGACCGGCCTCTTCCACAAATTATACGAAGAGCGGTAGAATCTCCATCGCAACGCCCTGAGCAGAGTTCTCTTCGAGCGAGATTGTACGGAAGGCTCGCAACACTACAAGTCAACATCTCCGCAGGAATGCGCGGATTGCGAAAAACCTCGTTAAGTAGTTTTAGTGCAGAAGGGAATCAAACCGAATCAACATGCTCCATGTCAAATTCTCGATCAGTTGGTAGCGCTAACGGGAATCGAACCCGTATTTTAGCCTTGAAAGGGCTGTTATGGAGGTATGGCGTTGAAAACAGATGTTTTGTTGAACGCATATAAGAACTGGCATTAATTTTTGCATGGTGCGCTAGTAGCACGTATCCACGAGGGAAGCCGATGGTCAAAACCGTAAAACTGAAGCGCGGCGAAGGATCGATTGTCCAGCTCAAACAACGCGACCCGAACTCCGGGAGCGGCGAGACTCGAAGCTCTGGTCCATCCTCTATTGCGCCGGTACCTGTCAGGTTCGAGAGAATACAAAAACCAACGATTATTCTAAAGCATACAACATGCTGATCAAACGGCGCGACAGATGCCGCCGAGGACAAGCCCGCCGTTTCAGATCTCCGACACTATCGGTACGAAGACATCTGCGACAGCTCCATTAGCACGCTAAAGTTGAAAGAGGGTCCCGCTTTATTCCCGCACCGACAAGAACCGGCAACCCAACGTTACGTTCCGAGGTTTAGATCACTGCAATAAATTTGTAAAAAACATGCTGGCGACCGAGATTGATTCTGACAAGATCCGCAAATGTACCGAATGGCGAAGCCGTGACGGCCAAGCGGACCCAACTATCCGGCGTCAGCTTGTCGCCTTACGGGCCATGCTCCGATTGGCTGCCCGGAAAAAAGATATTCAGCGTGCCGTATTTTTCGATGCCAGAGGATTCCGATGCCGCCGGACAGTACATCGAACCGTCACAATTTTCCGCACTGCTGACGCATCTGCCCGACAAGCTTCATCCTTTTTTCAAGTTCTTGTATCACACGGGCTGCCGCATCGGAGCAGCCAAAGAGATCAGTTGGCCAATGGTGAGCCTGGATGCCAGCGTGATCAAGATCCCGGCCGCGTTGATGAAAGCACGGAAGCCTCTAACGGTCGTGTTGGCAGGAAAGGGTCTAGAACCCGTAGCCAAAGAATTGAAAAAGATGTTTCGGCAAAATGGTGACCGTGTGTTTTGTATCGCGAATTATCGGGCTGAGTGGCAGAAAGCGTGCCACAAGGTAGGACTCCGGGTCAGGCACAAGAACAGGCGATTTAAGGGAGTCAGGATTCACGATCTGCGATGCTCAGCCGCGGTTAATCTGATTGATGCGGGTGTGTCCGAAGACTTGGTGATGAAGATTGGTGGATGGAAAACGAAGGTCATGTTCTCGCGCTACAACATCGCCAACAAGGACCGTCTACGCGAAGCTGGCGGCGAGTATACCGAAAAGAAGGCTATGGTAAGATAAAGTCGTGGCGCTATGGTGCAACGGTTAGCACGTAGCCCTTTCAAGGCATTTTCGAGCCCCCGAAATAAACGACTTACAGTCGAATCAACAATTTACACTAGGCTGGAGTGGGTTGGAGTCGGCTGGAATCGGACGCCTTTAATGCAATTTACAATGCAATTCTGCCTTAAATTTGTTCGCGATGAGCTTCCGGTACCAGGTTCTGCTCGGCCGTCCCCACTGGCACCCCTTCCGCTAACAGCTACTTTATTCCAGGGTCCACTTGTCTAGGAACGTTACTCTTCTCAGCATACCCCCCGCGATCCGTAACCTATCACATTGTCCGTCCGCCGGGTGCGCGGCGCGTGTGGTACTGTAGCGAAAGAAACCGCACCACACGGCCTTCAAACGGACTCCGAGCAATGTTTACGCTGTCGCATTTGTACTAGACTCGCGTGGGTGCGAAACGACCATGAATCGCAACTCTGCAATCGATGAAAAGTGGCAGCTATGCTGCGCGGCGCTCGCTCTGGTCGTGGGTCTGTGCTTGGCAAATGTGGTGTGGGCTGAATCAGGCATCTTGGTGGTGAATGTGCAGGATGTGCATAAGCATCCCGTGGTTGGAGTGGAGATCGGAGTCGAGGGGGATGGTGGTTCCGCCGTAACTGATGATCACGGCAAGGCACGGATTAGCCTGGCAGCGCAGAACAAACAGAGGGACTGGGTATCGCTACAGATCCTGAAGTCCCCTTCCGGGAAAAACCTGGTCATGGTGTCGCCCTGGGATTCTCGGACCCCGGTTCCATCCTTTGAGAATGAATCGGAGAACTTTGTCAGGGTGGTGGTAGTAGAGCTCCGCGATCGGGCAGCGCTCGAGGACGCCTCTGTTCTGACTGCGCTGGCCGCCAAAATCAACAAAGCCAACGCTCCCAAGACGGTCGAGAAAGAGGGGCGTGAAGAAGATCCCAAAGCGAATCTGGCGGCAGTTGCCAAGCAATACGGTCTCGATCCCGAGGAGTTGGACAAGGCGATTCGATCCTGGGGAGAGAAAACGACGGATCCTTACGAAGCAGGATTGGCCGCACTGTATCAGAGGAATTATCCAGTGGCCTCGCAGCAGCTTCGAGAGTCTCTGAAAAATGGCGAGGGCAAACTTGCAGCGGATCAGAAGGCGGTGGCGGATACGGCGTTCTTTCTGGGGGAATCACTTTACGAGGAAGGGAAATACCAAGAGGCAGCGATGGCATACCAGCGGTGCCTTCAGTTGCGACCAGACGACGCGATCGTCCTGAACAACTTAGGCGACAGCCTAATGGCGGCGGGCGACTATACGGGAGCGGAACCGCCGCTCCGGCGTGCACTAGCCATCGATGAGAAGGCGCTGGGCCGGGATCATCCCAACATGGCGATTGACCTGAATAGTATTGCTATCTTGCTCGAGCACCAGCGCGACTACGCGGGGGCCGAGCTGTTGCTCCGCCGGGCGCTAGCAATCGATGAGAAGACGCTGGGACCGGATCATCCCCAGGTGGCTGGGGGCCTGAACAACCTCGGTCTGTTACTCGAGCACGAGGGCGACTACACGGGGGCGGAGCTGTTGTTTCGCCGCGCGCTGGCCATCAATGAGAAGGCGCTGGGCCCGAATCATCCCCACGTGGCGGTTGCACTGAGTTACCTCGCTTCGTTACTCAAATACAAGGGCGACTACACGGGGGCGGAGCCGTTGTTTCGCCGCGCCCTGGCCATCGATGAGAAGGCGCTGGGCCCGGATCATCCCGACGTGGCGGTTGTATTGAGTGACCTCGCTTCGTTACTCAAATCTAAGGGCGACTACACGGGGGCGGAGTCGTTGTTTCGCCGCGCCCTGGCCATCGATGAGAAGGCGCTGGGCCCGGACGATCCCGAAGTGTCGGCTGCCCTGACCCGGCTCGCTTCGTTACTCCGAGCCAAGGGCGACTACACGGGGGCGGAACCGTTGTTTCGCCGCGCCCTGGCCATCGATGAGAAGGCGCTGGGCCCGGATCATCCACGGACTAAGATCGTCCGAGCCAACTTGCAGGCCCTCGTCGATAAGCAGGCTGGTAAACAGAAGGAGAAATGAACGTGTGGGGAAAAGCCCTCGAAATGGCAAGCCACATTACCCATCCTGTCAGTGTCGCGGCTGTCGCACTGATTCTCGCGGGATATCTATTCAGCATGGCCATCAAGAAAAGGCAGTCACGTATCACTTGGTTCTTGGTCGCCGTGATTCTGCTTCTCGGACTAGCTCCCTTGCTGTCCTCTGCATACTTGCAATCGAGAGGACTATATCTCGTCCGCGTTTTCGTACTTGGAATTGACAAGCAGCCCATCGACGATGCGAGCGTAACTTCATCGAACGGGGGTGAACCAAAGAAGGTCAAGGGTGGATGGGAGTTTGACATTCCACCGCAATCGCGCCCGCCAGACGGGAAGCTGAAGTTATTTGCGTCGAAAGAGAACGCCTTTCTTGCAGGTAGTTCCGCGTTAGTCTTGGACAAGGACTATTTCCCGGCGGTCGAGATTCAGCTGGCTCAAGATGCCTCTGCGATGGTTCGGGGCATTGTCATCGATGAACACCGCAAGTCAGTAGCGGGAGCGCAGGTATCGATTGCCGGCTATTCAGATATTGCGGTAACTGACAAAATGGGGAACTTCGTTTTGCCCGCGCATGCCGCGAATGGGCAGATGGTGCATCTGCGTGCCCAGAAAGACCAGCTGACTGCGGACGTGTCTGCCCCAGCGGGTAATCAGCCAGTGGAGTTGGTCGTGAAACGGCCATGAATCGCAACTCTGCAATCGATAAACAGTGGCAGCGATGCTACGTGGCTCTCGCTCTTGTCGTGGGGCTGTGCTTGGCAAATGTGGTGTGGGCTGAATCGGGCATCTTGGTGGTGAATGTACAGGACGTGCGTAAGCATCCCGTGGTTGGAGTGGAGATCGGAGTCGAGGGAGATGGTGGTTCAGCCGTGACTGATGATCACGGCAAGGCACGGATTCGTTTGGCAGCGCAGAACAAACAGAAGGACTGGGTATCTCTGCAGATCTTGAAGTCCCCTTCAGGAAAAGACTTGGTCATGGTGTCGCCTTGGGATTCTCGGACCCCGGTTCCATCTTTTGAGAATGAATCGGAGAACTTTGTCCGAGTGGTGGTAGTAGAGTTCCGCGACCGGGCAGGGCTGGAGGACGGCTCTGTTCTGGCTGCGATGACTGCCAAGATCAACAAAGCCAACGCTCCCAAGACGGTCGAGAAAGAGGGGCATGAAGAAGATCCCAAAGCGAATCTGGCAGCAGTTGCCAAGCAACACGGTTTCGATCCCGAGGAGTTGGATAAGGCAATTCGATCCTGGGGGGAGAAAACGACGGATCCTTACGAAGCAGGATTGGCTGCTCTGTATCAGAGAAATTATCCGGCAGCCTCGGCGCAGCTAAGAGAGTCTCTGCAAAATCGCGAGGGAAAACTCGCAGCGGATCAGAAGGCGGTGGCGGATGCGGCCTTCTTTCTAGGACAATCGCTCTACCGGGAAGGGAAATACAGCGAGTCGGTAACGGTTTACCAGCGTTGTCTCCAATTGAGACCGGACGACGCGGTCATCCTCAACAATTTAGGCCTCAGTCTCATGCGGGCGGGCGACTACGAGGGCGCAGAGCCGTCGTACCGGAGGGCACTCGCCATCAATGAGAAGGAGCTGGGCACGGAACATCCGGCCGTGGCCACGAACCTAGACAACCTCGCTTCGTTACTCCAGCTCAAGGGCGACTATGCAGGCGCGGAACCTCTCTTCCGGCGGGCGCTGTCGATGCATGAGAAGGCTTTGGGGCGCGATCATCCCGCCGTCGCCGTTGACCTAGACGACCTCGCTTGGTTGCTCCAGGACAAAGGCGACTACGGGGGCGCGGAGCCGTTGTACCGGCGGGCGCTGTCGATCCACGAGAAGGCGCTGGGGCCGGATCATCTCGCCGTCGCCGTTGACCTGGGCGACCTCGCTTCGTTGCTCCAGGACAAAGGCGACTACGGGGGCGCGGAGCCGTTGTACCGGCGGGCGCTCGCCATCGATGAGAAGGCCCTGGGGCCAAATCATCCCGACGTCGCCACCGACCTGGACAACCTCGCTTCGTTACTCCAGCTCCTGGGTGATTATGCGGGCGCGGAACCGTTGTACCGCCGCGCGCTCGCCATCCATGAGAAGGCTCTGGGGCCAAATCATCCCGAGATCGCCATTGACCTGGACGACCTCGCTTCGTTACTCCATGAGAAGGGCGACTACGCGGGCGCGGAGCCGTTGTACCGGCGGGCGCTCGCCATCGATGAGAAGGCTCTGGGGCCGGATCATCCCACCGTGGCCAGTGATCTAAACGACCTCGCTTCGTTACTCCATGAGAAGGGCGACTACGCGGGCGCGGAGCCGCTGTACCGCCGAGCGCTGGCCATCGATGAGAAGGCTCTGGGGCCGGATCACCCCGACGTAGCCACAAGCCTGAACAACGTTGCATTGTTACTCCGGGCCAAGGGCGACTACGCTGGCGCAGAGTCTTTGTACCGGCGCGCGCTCGCCATCCGGGAAAAGGCATTGGGCGCGGATCATCCCGACGTGGCCACTAGCAAGAACAATCTTGCTGAGTTGCTTCGGGTGAAGGGAGACTATGCAGGCGCGGAGCCGCTGTATCGTCAAGCGCTGACCATCCATGAAAAGACGCTGGGGCCAGATCATCCAACCTTGGCCATTGACCTGAACAACCTCGGTTTCTTACGCCAGACCAAGGGAGACTACGCGGACGCCGAGCTGTTGTATCGTCGGGCGCTGGACATTGATGAGAAGGCGCTGGGCCCAGATCATCCAACAACTAAGATCGTCAGAGCCAACTTACAGGCAGTCATCAACAAACAGTCTGCTAAACAGAAGGAGAAGTGAACCGTGTGCGAAAACCCTCTGGAGGTCGCTCCGACATCGGGCTTCCCCCTTTGTCGAAGACGCTTTAAACCGTTCAACGCCATCCGGGCATGATCTCTCGCTCGCTTGGCTCAATTTGGTCGGCCAGCGCAATTAGCGAACAACCGAGAGTACGTGCTTGAGGCGAAGTGAGGCGCACGTACCTTCCTTTGGAACCAATCCGTAGCTCGACCCTTAGACTCCGTTCGCTGAATCTTTTTACTCTGATGATTTCGGAGTGCGGATCAGAAAACTCTTTCAGGTCCTTCTTCGACGGGTATGTGGCCACAGCGATACCTCCCTATCTGTCGCGCTCAAGATGAGTAGGGCATACTGTCTAGTTTACTGCAAGTCAACGAAGCCGACGAGGCGTGGGTTCCGGCACGGAGGGGCACCAGGTAAAGATCCACGGCTCGCCTACTTTGCAGACCTTCGCGTGGATGACGTTCACTCCCAAAATCTTCGTGAGCGTCCGCTAGAGCAGTTCATCGACGGCTTCTACTGCGATCGGTGCAATAAGGGCTTTGTCTCAGAGGAAGGACTTAAGGAGGGTCGTAGGCGGTATCAGTAGGAAAATCGCTTTCAGACGTGACATTAGGCGGCGGTTTGCTAAATCTACCTACCTTGCCCTTGCTCGCTGCTCCCCTCCGTGCGGACTCCAAAAGAGCGCAGGTGATCGCCTGGCCGGTCACTACAAGCGCAGGCTGCTCAAGGAGAGGAACGCTGTGGCACAGGGAATCGTAGGAAGGACGTTCCGCATCTACAGAACTGACATGTTACAGACGTAGAGAGCATCTATCCACGTGGCAATGAACAGCTCAAGAACGGACGCCTCCCATGAGCGTTGAATTCAAGACTCCGGTTATCCACCACATTGCACTTCGGTCGACTGACCTCGCCCGATCGAACCAGTTCTACACCCAGTTGGACGAGTTGGACGCGACTTGCATTTCATATCAATGGTAAAATGCCAAAACTGTCGGAGCTTTCCGGGTTCCTCCGAGGAATGCGTATGTTGATACCGCCCGGAGGTGGTCCGAGCAATGCCAGGCCCCTTGAAGAAACGACCCGGCCCCCGAAACCTCCTCGCTCCCGGACGGCCCGCAGTCCGGCGCTTCTCGGCTTCGGCGGCGACAGCGCGGTCGAATTGCCCAAATCCCCGACCCGTGAAGCGCTGGCGTTGCTATGCGGGTCGCCGATCGCCAAATCGGTGACGACGCGCTGAAGGACAGGGGATTCGGGCCCTGATGATTGCCAGCGCTTTTGCTACACTTCTGGTGCTCTACTTTCCGCAGGTCAAAGGCAGGCTGTTGGGGCGGTCGTGAGCAGGGCTTGGTGAGAAACTCTGTGGACGATATCTATCAACGCCGACGGTTACAATACAACGCAAGGGAACCTTCTTGCGTCGAATCTCTGAGGAGGGGCGATGAAAAAAGCTTCGATTGTCATTCTTACCGCCGGTTTCCTTGTTTCTGGCGTGAACAATAGCGCACACTCTGCACCTTCGCAGAAAACTTCAGAACAGAAGACACCGAACTCAGCAGACCAGCCTCAACCAGCATTCCGTCCGATCGCTATCGGAAGACAACGCATCTCGCGGCAAAAACAAACGATTGCAATATCGCGAGGAAGCCAGAAGATCGTGGCTAACTATTTCACGGAACTGGTGATAGCGAGGATAGTCCGCGACTTCAGCTTTGCAGGGACGGCTGAGCCCCAACGCCTCAGCGGGATGACGGTTTCTCTCGCTCGTGATGCCAAGGCCCCAGACCGTTGGAATATATTCCCAGGAGGAGCTTCAGATGGCGAGGCGCTCATCTTGACGGAGAATGTGTTCCGCATCCGACAGGTGGTCTCATCCACCGAGAAGGACCAAGTGAAGCTACAGATTGACCGGAGAGTTTACACTCTGGAGCCTGGTGAGGTTTTGCTTCTGCTCGGCTAGATTCACCGTTTCCGCCGCAAGGGCTTGTGGCTGTCCAGGAGTTGCGGCACCGCCCTCCCGTAAACAACTGCTGGTAGTTCGTCATGCGAAGGTTCCTCGCTAACTCCCGAATGGTCGCCGGCGATAAACCAACCAGTCCACGCACGCTTCATGTGAATTCCTCACGGCGATCAAGGCACCAGCTTAACGGGAGCGCGCCAGAAAGTCGCCTTTTGTGCGGTCGGGTCCAGCACCGTCACCTGACAAACGTACTCCCCTAACGGCAGCTGATTTAGGGCAATGCTGAAGCTTACGGGCATCGTCTTGAGGCGGTTATTCATCCCCTCTACCACCTTAATCGGCTGCGTCTCGAAGGCCTTCGCCTGAGCTTGGTAAAAGCTAACAAATGCAATCAGCGGCTCCGGGCTAGGCGCAGTTTGTTCGTACGCCTGAAGATATATAAACATGTCGCGGCTCTTGCTGAAGACGCGCGTAACACTAGGGATCAGTTTTTGGCCATTCGCGACCAGTGGATTGAAGGACTCTGCTTTGTCCTCTTTCTTTTTGTCCGCGTTGTAGAGCGCATCCTTCAGATCGATTCTTTGGCTACCTATCACCACCGAGCTAATTGGAATGCGCTTCTCCTCTTTGTTCAGGTTGGGAATGACAAATGAGGTTTGAAAAGTGCCGATTCTTCCGGTTTCGGCATCGCGGGCGAGAAATTTGATGGTGTATTTTCCGGGCAGAAGCGTAAAGCCGGTATCGTATTCAATCGGACGCTTAGCTAATTCCGCCGCCGTCGCGTCGCTGAGCTTGATGTTCACTTTATCGCGGACGTTGGTAATGGTCATGCTACCACCGTAGTCGTCTTTGATCTCACCTATAAAATCAATCAGCGTGCGCTCAGCACCTCCACGTTTGGCTATGGCGAGTTCACGACCAGGAATCTTGACGACGATCGGGACGAAATATTCGGCGCGGTTCAACTGGAAGTAGTCGATTTCCATCACAATGGTGAGGTCGGTAATCGGATCGTCCAGCATGAGCGCATCTTCGAGCTGGCGCTCTTTGTCGGTCGCCGTGAATTTCCTGAATTGCTTGCCGGCGTAGTAGCCGTGGCGGTAGTCGAGGGTTGCAGATAGGCTTCCACTAAGCGAAATGTTGACGCGCCGGAATTTTCCGTCCTGGGCGGAGTTGCTCGTGTAGTAGCTGATGATGTAGTAGCTCGAAACGGAGTGCTGCGCCTGGACAATTCCTTTGGTTAGGTCGTTGTAGTCGAGCAGAGCTCTTCCGCCCGTGTCGCCACCGAGTGCATACAAAGTGTCTTGCGATTGTTGGAAGTTGTTTGTCACGGCGAGCGCGGCAGTACCCGTATACATGCCGCTGTTGCCGGGCGATCCTACGGTGGCGTCGCCGAGCGGGGCTTGCGCCAGCAAGCCGCGCGCGTCGATAGGCCAGAAGGACACGCCTGCGCGAACTGCCGAGTCGATGGTGGCGTGAAGTTGCGCTTGGTTGCTCAGGCCGTTCAACCGCAGGCCGCTCGCGAAGTAGACCAACGACTTCTTTTCGCTCAGTCGGCCTAACATCTTAGCTGCCGTTTGTAGCGCAGCTAACTGACGGTCGGTGTTGAAAATGTTGAACTCACTGTCATCCTGGCCGAACGCCGCTCCGACATCGGAAGAACTGGCGTCATCGGGAGCTTCGTCCCATGCCTGATCTTCGCCAACGGCCATAGTTTGAATGATGCTCAACAGCCGGTTACGATCATCCGTAAAATCTTGCAGCACTTCGACGGCGCTGCCGGAATATCTCAGGATGGCGATCAGATCGGCCGGTGTCATTTGCGTCCGAACGAACTTCTGCGCCGCAACGAGCGCGCGCACTTGGTCCGCAGGCGGCATCGCCGTCATGTCGAAATAAAAAGCCATTAGGCGGCGGTCTTTGTACCGAATTTTCTCAGCCGCCTCTGGCGAAATCCGGGTCATCGCCAGTTTATGGTAAATCGTGACATTTTCTGGTTCCGGTGGAGTCTCGGGAGCGTCGGTAGGAGTCTCCGGAAGCTCTTGGTGCTCGAAGAAAGCAATGGTCTGTAGTACTCCGTCCTCGGTCACGGCGAAGTCTTTCGCAGTAAGGCCCGCCAGCGGATTTCCTTTCTTGTCTTTGACCACTATCGTCTCGACAACCAACTGCGCGCTAACGCTGATCGAAGGTGTTTGCGCGCCCTTAGGGGCGGCGTTCTGGCCGATCTGCTGCGCATTGGTAGCAGCCAGGGTCCATACCACCACCATGATCGCAATAACGGCTCGCATGGATTCAGAACCTCACGCGCAACGTTGTTTGCAGACTACGCATGGCGTTGGCAGTCGCCGGTAGTCCAAACTGCGCGCTGTTAATGACCGCGTCCCACGCCGTGAACGTCACGTGGTTCAGAACGTTTGTGGCATCCACACGCAGATCGAGGTTGAATCTGCTATTCAGGCGGAACGTCCGTCCCATCGACGCATTCAAGCTGAATTGACTGGGACCGATAATGGAGTCCCTTCCAGCGCTTCCCCATTGCCCTGCCACGGGTATGGCGTACGCTGCAGGATTGAGCGACAAACCTGGCGGTGCGGCGTAAAGCGGAGCGCCTGTAGAGTCGGGCCGAATCGTTCCTGTTACCCCCGTGCCCGGAACCGCTGCAAGATATACGGGTGTTTGCGGCAGACCGCTGCCGACGGTAATCAAAGTGAGCAAAGTCCACTCTTTGAATAGCGCTCCCTTCCATCCTCTTAAAAGGGTGTTTCCACCAAGCCCCATGCCGGTGGTGTATTGCAGCGACGCATTTAGAAGATGGCGCTGGTCGAAAGTTGAGAGTCCGCGTTCCGCCGTTAAGTCGAGCCAGTTTTGGGCGATGGAGCGGGGAGGCTGGGAAGATCCACCGATCGGCGCGACGCTGGAGCCGAACGGAGTTTGCGGCGTACTCTGTGTGACGCTAGTGGCGCCTTGACCTCCTAACGAGTAGTCATCGTCGATCGATTTCGAGTAAGTGTATTGGAACGTTCCGGTCAACCCGTTGTGGAGTCTGCGACGCAACTGAATTTGACCGGCCTGGCGTGTGGAATTGCCGCCGGAAGTGAGGTAAGCGAAGCCCATCGGGCACAACGGGCAAGGATTCGTAGCGCCCACCGGATAAGTGTTTGGCAGGAACTCCTGAACACCGTCTGTACCCTTAATGCCGAGGTAGCTCACGGTCAGCAAGAGCGAGCCGGGCAGATCGCGCTGCAAAGATAGATTCCAGTTCTGCGTGTAGCCCGGGCGGAAATTCGGATTGATGGCGAAGGTGTTGGGAGTGGTCCCGGCACATTCGTTGAAGCCGTTGGCCAGCGTGAGTGGACAAGCGGAACTGTTTTGCACACTCAGACTTTTCGAGAGCGGCGACTGCTGCGCCATCTGGAGGCCAATCGTCTGGTAGACCGAAGTGTCATAGTAGATTCCATATCCCCCGCGGACCACGACAGAAGAGCCAGAAATGGGACGCCACGAAATGCCAACGCGCGGCTCGAAACCTCGCTTGTCCGGGTGGATCAGTGAGTTTGGATATATATGGCCGGTGAGCAGCCCAACCGGATCAGTGGCCACAACCGGCGCCGCTGCCGCGAAGGGAGACACGATGTCCAAATTCACCAGGCGGTTGTCCAGCTCTGTGATGGGTGCCCCATACTCCCAGCGCATGCCCGCGTTGACGGTGAGCTGCGGGTTCACCCTCCAATCGTCTGAGAAAAATGCGTCGTAGGCAGACTCCCGAAAATATTTATCCGCATTGCCGAATGCAATGGAGCTCGTGTCCGGAATACCCAGCAAAAAGTCTGCAAGGTCCGACCCTCCAACCGCTGCCCCATTTACGCTACCCAGAGTAGCCGCGCCGGTGAAAGCAAACGTTCCGCGAGGATTTTGCTGGGACAAATAATTGAATTCCTGCCTACGGTAGTCCCCGCCAAAGGAAAAATTGTGATGGTCGCGGTACCACAACATGGCCAGTGAGACCGCGCTGGTCTGGTTGCGGTCGAAGGAACTTTCCGCGTCCGAGAGTCCCACGAGTCCGCTAGAAAACGTGAGTGTCGGCGGGCCCCAGTTCATAGGGTCCTGATCGTTGCCGGCGATCCTAGCGTCTCCAGAGATATTTTCGCGGTTCTCCCAAAACGGCCTGACGTGGGTTGCCAAACGGCTGAACGTATATCCGAGGTTCAGAAAGATACGCTGGTTCAAGCGGTGCGACCAATGCACTCCTGTATTCAGCCCGAGCGCATCGGTGGTATCGAGAAAGCCGAAGACGTTCGGGCTGGCTTCACGCGTGCTCTGAAAGGCAAAATTCCCGTAGAGCTCGTTCTTGGAATTAAGTTCCTTGTCGAAGCGCGACTGCAACGCGTCTTGATGCGTGTTGCTTATGAGTGGGACTTGATAGTTGTAAAACGGGTTTCCCGCGACGTTTGGCAAAGGATACAAGTTCAACAGCGCCTGCGCCTGCGGGCTAACTGGAATCATGTTGCCGGGGAACGGAAGTCCAGTAGCGGGATTGAAGATTTGGATTGGCTGCCCCTGGGCGTTAGATGGGTTGGAGAGATTCCCAGCACGCTCCGCCGAGTCTGGCACGAGGGCGGATTGCGTTGTCGCATTGCGATTTCGCGTCCACTGATAGCCGACAAAAAAGTTAGGGCCCTTTGCCCACAGATGGGGAATTCGCAGCCGCCCACCGAGCGTCGCCACGCCGATGATCCGGTTGTAGGCGGGTTTGGGTGTGTTTTGCCCAGTAAGGGAGAACGGGCGGGCATCTAAGCCGGAGTTGTCGAAAATGACCCCGATTCCGCCGTTGTAGAGTCCTTTAGTGCCGTTGCGATTGTTGCCAAACGCCGCCAGTTGCGCGAAGGGAGAGGTAGCTCCATTGTTCACGCTTCCGTTGATGAGAAAGCCGTCGGAGGCTTGTTGATTGAGGTCGTCGTCGGAAGGAGCAGTCTCTGAGGCTTTCTTGTCGGGAGGTTTGGGCGCTTCGCTTTTCGGAGGAGGAGCGGCAGGCGCCGCAAGAGCAACAGTATTCGGAGCGGGCGGCGGAAGCGTTGCCGGCTTTGTCTCGGCCTTGATTTGGTCGAGCCGGAGCATGCTCAATTCAAATTTTGCAGCAGGGGCACCGGGTGCGATCTGCACGTCCTGCTTGAGCGTCGCGAAACCCTCCATTTCTACTTCGACGGTCCAAGTGCCGTCAGGCAAATCCGGAAGGGAAAACAGACCACTTTGATCAGTGATCATGACAAATTTCTTGTCGGCTTGCGTCGCTGTGACTGTCGCTCCCGGGACCGGCAAGCCCCCGAAGGTCACTTGGCCGTGATACTCCGAAGCTGCCGCCAGATTGAAAGCAGTTAAGGAGGCGATGGTGAAAAAAAGCACTAGAGACTTGACGAACTGCTGCCAAACCATCGAGTAACCTCCCCCTCACTAGTTTTCCGAAGGTCTCTCGACGTGGTCGATGACCATGACCTCAATTGGTCCTTTCCGCGAATCGAGTTTCAGTCCGAGCTGTTCGCGGACTGCAGTGAAAAGGTCGGGCCCGTTGCTGGGAGGAAGATTTGCGGCGGCGTCCGGTGCGGCGGCCAAACCTGGGGAAGGCTCCGGCGTCCACTCCAACTTGAAATCATAAAACCCGGTGAGCCCCGTCTCGTCAATAACTGGCCGGTCCAGCCTCTGCGAAAGACTCCAAGAAAAATAAGACGTGGAGCTATGTGTGGCCTCAAATCGGCCGCGGCCGGTCGGCCTGATTGGTATATCGAAATTCTCTGGATTGTGGTTTTCCGTTAGCCTGGGTCCCGACTTGTCCACAACCAATTCGTACGCGGAAAGCGTGCGCGTCTCCTTGTGGTACTGGAGCTTAAAGGGATCCACGAGCAAATTCTGAAACATAACATGTAGATCATCTAGGTTATGCGGACCACCCGCTTTGGCTTCTACATCATACAAGTCTGTGTCGAGCCACCCTGGACCGCCGGATATCTGGCTGCTTTTGAAGTGGAACATCAGTTTGATCATCAGCTGTATCGGAACGTTTGTCGCGACATAGGTCTGGCCGCCGGGCAACGGCTTCATCCCTCCTCCTGCGGCGTCTGGTTTGGAGGGTTTGATGCGTTTGAAGCGGCTTGGGTTGGAACCGGCTTATGGGACTTCACCCTAGAGCGCGGCGCTAGTTCTCGACTCGGCCAGGTAGACCGGCTTTCGCTATTGTCCCCTCTCCACGGACGGCCGACCAGCAGCCAAGCTGGGCTGATAAGTTTGCTTTATGAAATGCTGGGTAGCAGCATACTTTAAAAGTAGCCCACTACCAAATGCTGAATCGCCTTGAAATGGCCTCTGAAATCGCAATAAAATCCCTAGGTTTGCTTGCTTTGACGTTATCCGGATTACGTCGCGTACTACGAAAAGCAGGCCGGTTTCTCTTTGAGAGGACTTATCATGAGCACCCCGATCCCCAGTGCCTGGACCAATCGTAGAGCCAAGGTGTTATTGCTCGGATTCCTCGTCTTCGCCTCGGATCGGCTGAATGGGATTCAAAGCGGGCAGGCAACGCCGGACGAATCCGAACGATTCGAAGTAGCCTCCATCCGGCCCAGCAAGGCAAACGATGTCCGTCCTTCTATGGAGTTCACTCCCGGCGGTGGCATTCGTGCGACGAACGTCACGCTGAAGCTGCTCATTCAGATTGCACACGACATTCGACCTGAGCAGTTATCGGGTGGGGATCGATGGACCGATTCTGAACCGTATACAGTAATCGCCAAAGGTCCCGAGGGCGGCCCTCCCCTATCGGCAGCCGAGCAAAAGGCATTGACGCTTAAACGTCTGCAAGCGCTTCTCAGTGAACGCTTTCGTTTGGCACTCAAGGTAGACGCAAGCCCGGCTTCCGGGTATGTTCTAACAGTTGAAAAGAAAGGTCACAAAATGACGGCTGCCAATGATGGGGTAACTGCCCAGTTACGCCAGGTTGGGCGGTGGGAAATTCGTGCCGAGGGAACCGAGATGTCTACTCTGGCTCATTTCCTCAGCGTGCACCTACAAGCGACGGTGCTCGACCAAACCGGACTGGACGGACGTTACAATTTCCACCTCAATTGGACTCCAAATCCTCTTCCGAGCTCGATCGCCTCTCTCAATGGACTTCCGGAGGACTCTCTCATCCCGGCTGTTCGAGAACAGCTGGGGTTGAGATTGGAGCGACAGAAAGTAGCAACGGATCGATACACGATCGAACATGCGGAGAAGGCGACGGAGAACTGAAAACCACTGCTGATCTGATCAGCCAGTTGTCTGCCATTCTCGAAACGCTGGCAGGCGGGGAACAGCGACGCTCCGTCGCGACGAGGATCTCATGGTGATTCCTCCTCGGCTCGTCCAAAAATCGACGGATTCGACACCGATGCATTCGTGTCGGACACCGATACGGTGTGCGGTCCGCATTACCAACGGTGTGGAGAGTCGATCGGCGGTCGCCAGCGCGGTGACGCTCGGCGGAATTCAACTTGAAATTCCCATCGACGGAGACGGCACCATCACGGTCGGTCGTATGGTGCAGCTCGACTCCGAGGCTCCTCCTCTAGGCCCAATTCACATCGCGGCGCGGATCGCGTCGACACAGTCCGCCGTCGATAATCGCGGTAAGGCAGTGGTTTCGGCTGTGCTCCAGTTTCTCGACTTCAGCGAGTCCCAGCGCCAAGAGTTGGAGGGCAGGCTGCAATTGGTTCGGCCCGTAGTATTGCTCGTTGGCTGCGAGGCGTCCTTGGATACCGCCAAATGGGAGTCGGTCCGCGTGATCGAAGCGGCCACGGCAGAAGAGGCGTTGCGCTATCTTGATAAGGAGGTTGTGTCGGTCTTCGTTCTTGGCCCGCAACTCCGTCCCGACCAGATGCAATCTCTCCTCGAATGCTCGATCGCTGAACGCCCCGGTAATTCCAGGCCTAATATTCTCTCGGGCATCGGAGCGCACGTCGAACCATTCCAATCATTTATTGACCACGACCACATTTTTTACTTGGCCCGTGGCCCGCTCAAAAATGTCGATCTCTGGGCACTGAGTCTTGCCGCCGCTACTCGATTTGCCGGCGGGCGGGTCCAGGCTAGCGACCTTTTGCCCTCTGAAACCAGCGACCGATCGCTGGAATTCTGCGCCCGGATCTGTTTGCAGGCGGACGCGGCCAACGCAGCTAATCTGCTGGCCGAAGCGGTTCGGAGGGAGACTGCGGGGGAGTCGGCGCAGTGCTTTCTGTATGATCGCGCCACCCACGTCTTGACATCGACGGACACCACGCGGCGGGTGGAGATCGCTTCTGCGGGGCTGGTCGGCTATGTCGCTCGTACTGGAGTACCGGTCCAGATCGAAAAAGCGAGGGATGACCCCCGCTACGATGCCGAGTCGGATAATCCCAGCGGACACGCGGATGTTCGCTTTCTGGCTGAGCCGATCTTCGCCAGGCCCGAAATCGTTATTGGTGTCGTTACCGCAACGCGCCCCGGAACAGCGGAGCCCTTTTCGCGGGAAGACGCTTGCCGCGTTGCGGCTCTGGCGGGTTGGGCGGCACCCTCAATAAGCGCTCTCTTGATACAGGAATTTGCTCAAACCATGCTGTTGGACCGGGCCCGCGCAGCGGTACCCAACCTGGAGATCTTCCGCCCGGAGGCCCTGGACCTCCATACCAACAGCGGGCAAGGGGAGGGAGAGGTCCTCGAAGGCGTTCCAGCTTGGCTGCGAAGGACGCACTGGGTTACGACCGCGTTTCTGCTGATCAGTCTAATTTACGCGATGGTGGCGAAGGTGGACGAGACCACCACGGGACCGGTCTTAGTCCGTGCGCGCAGTAAGAGTGCACTGACCTCGACGACGGGAGGAGTGGTCCGGTCCGTGGAGGTAACCGCGGGGGACCACGTCCGATCGGGCGATCTGGTGTTGGAGTTCTACGACTCGCCCACCAGCGACAGCCTGAAATCGATACGTGGGCTGTTGCGCGCTCCTAAGGATGGCCTTGTTAGCGATGTTCGCGTCCGACCGGGGCAGCAGATCAGTCCGGGAGAGCAGGTAGCCAGCATTATCGATGAGACTGTCGGATACGAGCTTAACGCCCGGTTACTCGGGTCTTACGCCCCACAGATCCGCCCTGGTATGTCGATTGTTTTTAAGCTGGATGGATACCCAGATTCGCACGAGATCGGGACGATTGACGGTGTCCGAACAGATAATGTCGTTCCGCTCGAAGCTGCAAGACATTCGAGCCGAGAGAACGGGAATGCCTTGGGAGTCGCGGGACCTGCGCTGGTCGTCCATTCCACACTGCCGCAGAGATTCGCTGTAGGCGACCGATCGTATCCTTATGAGGACGGAATGACCGGCAATGGGGAAGTGCGCCTCCTTTCGGAGCCACTGATCATCGAAATCGTCCCCGGTTTGAAAAACCTTTTGTCAGCCAGAAAGTGAGCTCAGGAGCATGCCCGCAGTACCCGAGTTCGTCAAACGCTATCCCAGCCTCGGGCGCATCATGTTTCAATCTCGGTATCGGCGAATACCTCTGGTCAGACAGTTGGCCATCACAGACTGCGGTGCTGCAGCTCTCGCAATGGTCCTCGCTTATCACGGTAAGCCGGTCCCGCTCGACGAGTTGCGGAACGTCATCGGAACCGGGCGGGGCGGAGCGAGCGCTGCATCCCTCCTGCGTGCTGGTCGCTCCTACGGGCTGAGGGGGCGGGGAGTTCGGGCCGATATCGATGACCTTCGGTACCTACCGATCGGAACTGTCCTCTTCTGGGAGTTTCGCCACTTTGTCGTGTTTGAGAAGCTCAATCGAGGCAGTGTGCAGATTGTCGACCCCGCAGCGGGCCGCCGGTCCGTCCTACTGCGCGATTTCAGCCGAGCATTCACCGGAGTCGCCCTGATTTTCGAGCCCGCCGAGAGTTTCGAGCGCTGCGAGGCGAAACCAAAGCGGATCGCCGGGCTGTTCAAGCAGGTGTTGGAAGAGAGGGATCTACTCGCGCGAATCATCACCACCTCCTTGTTGTGCCAAATCCTTTCCCTCGCTTTGCCGCTCTTCACCGGAGTGCTGATCGATCGCGTTGTGCCGCGTAAGGACTACTCTTTGCTGTTCGTTCTGGCGGTCGGGTACTGTCTGTTTCAGCTCTTTAATGTTATCGCGGGCGTCATTCGAGCGCATCTGTTCATACACCTGCGGACCAAATTGGAGGTGCGCTTCACGCTGCGGTTCCTCGACCACTTGGTGGAACTGCCGTATTCGTTTTTCCAACAGCACACGCCTGGCGACCTGATGGTCCGGCTGGGTAGCAACAACGCTATTAAAGAGACGTTGGCCTCATCCACGCTTTCCGCCGTCATGGATGGCTCGCTGGCCAGCCTATACCTAGTCTGGTTGATCCTGGCAAGCGTGAAGCTCACTTTTCTCGTCATCCTCCTGGCGGCAACACGATTCGCCCTATTGACATTCATCCGCTGGCGACAACGCCAGCTCCTTTCGCAAAGCCTGGTTATACAAGCACATTCCCAAACAGCCCAGGTCGAAATGCTGAACGGCATGGAAACGCTGAAGGCGATGGGGCTGGAACACCTTGCGGCGGAAAACTGGTCCAAAGTCTTTGTGGACGGGCTGAACCTTTCGATCAAGCGGGGCCGTCTGGATGCCGTATTCAACGCCGTCCTGGATTCGCTCGGGCTAGTCTCGAATCTGGTCTTAATGTTCTATGGCGTGTACCTGGTATTGAATGGCAGTTTCACGCTCGGCACTATGATGGCGTTTTACGCGCTAGCTTCCGGATTTCTAGGTCCGTTGAACAACCTGGTTTCTACAGTGCTGGGATTACAAATGCTGGAGGTTTACCTCGAACGGCTTAATGATGTAATGGACACAGCACCGGAGCAGGATCAGAAAGCTGTTCTACCGGTCGGAACACTGAGCGGCGCGATTTCGCTCGAAAATGTTTCCTTTCGATACAGCAGTCATGAAGCGCTGGTGATTGAAGGAGTTTCGGTTGACATCAAACACGGGTCGCGGGTGGCGCTCGTGGGTCGGACCGGGTCTGGAAAGTCGACGCTGGCCCGTCTATTGGCGGGCTTATACGATCCAAATTCCGGTCGAATTCTCTTCGATGGATCGGACTTGAAGGCGGTGGAACGGCGCTCGGTCCGCAACCAGCTTGGCATTGTCACCCAGGAGACGCAACTGTTTGGAGGCTCTATTCGCCGCAACATCGCTTTGTCCGATCCAGACATGAGACTGGACCGAGTCATAGATGCCGCCAAACTGGCCTGCATTCACGACGAGATCATGTCCATGCCGATGGGATACGAGACTGTACTTGCCGGTTGCGGCTTTGCACTCTCCGGCGGGCAGCGCCAGCGTCTGGCACTTGCCCGAGCGTTGGCAAGAAATCCAAGAGTCCTAATTCTGGATGAGGCTACAAGCCATCTTGATGCCCTGACGGAGGATGAGGTGAACCGTAACCTGGCCTCTTTGCGCTGCACCCGGGTCGTTATAGCCCACCGTCTCAGTACAATCCGTGATGCGGATCTGATTTTGGTTCTGAAGGGTGGCAAGGTGGTCGAGCAAGGCACGCACGATGACCTGATGAAAGCCGGGCAACAGTACCCGAGTCTCCTCTCCTCCCAGCGCGACCACCACAGCATCGCTGCGACTTAAGGATTCTGGGCATGCGCGGTCAGCGGATATGAGCCAGGAGATAGTACTGATTTTAAGACAATTATGGATATTCGCGCCTCGTTCTAGCGGGTCGGCGGGAACGAGACGCCAGCGCCTTTGGCTTGTGCTACGTAGGTTCAGTAACCGCCGGATTCCTGCTCTCGACGCAGGGGTCTCGGAAGGCAATCCAGTCACTTGCTAATGCCCTCCTGGACATCTCAATGTGCTAACAATATAAAACTCGAAATAATTCTTGACAGAAGAACTTCGTTTCTGTTATGGAGATTGCTGCTGGTATAGCCTCCGGTGTCCACCCACCCGACCTCCTGTGCCAGCGCAAATCTCCGAATCAAAATCTTGCCTGAAAGGTGTGCCAAATGAAAAAGCGAGTTCTCAAGTTAAAAAAGGTCACTCTCAAGGACCTCGACGAAAAGGATCTGCAGGGCGTTGCAGGGGGATTAACGTGGTATGACACTTGCGACGTAGGCGGCTACCAGTGCGATAGTTGGCCGAGCGCTTGTGGTGCCTCGTACTGTGACAGTGCGCAATGCACAAATTGCGGCTGTGCTGGTACTGGCACCAACCCAGGCCAACAGGGTTGCTGCGCCTGATTTTGGCGAGACGTTTGGGTCTCTTCGATATTCGATAACCATCCGGTGATCATCCATTCGCGGATACTCCCGGTCGTAAGCGGGGAGCAGCGCCTCGGAGGCATCCAATGTTGAGCGAGTGGGCGCCAATTCTCCCACGTGACGGCCCCATAGCCTCAACCGCGTGGGACACCGTCGATGTTATAGCACAATCAATATTAACACATAGCTACCCTCCATCCAGCCCGTCGAGGCGCCAACATTCGAAATACGAAGAGTCGCTCCTATTTGGTTATTTGGCCTGTGCTCTCGATGACGCGATGTGGCGCTCGCGGGCAATCGACTCCCTGAATGGCGCGATCGATGACGTCGAAACACTGCGCCGCAACCTGTCGCTTTTCGGTGGCCTGTCGGGACTGGGGTGGGTTGCGGAGCACATTTCTAGCCTGCTGGGAGAACCATCTGAGTTCTCGAACCCGGGAGATGCTGAGGCGAGTGCTGGAGATATCGATGTTAGGCAGTATATTGACTCAATCCTACTGCGGAATCTGCGTTATGATCCGTGGCAAGCCTCGTACGATCTGATTGGTGGATTAGTGGGATTCGGAGTCTATCTTTTCGAACGCCTACCGTGTAGTTCCGGCGTTGCCGAAGGGTTTCTCTTGATCCTTAAGCACCTGGAAACTCTTTCGGAAAGCACTCCTGATGGAATTACCTGGCACACTGACACTAAATTCCTTCCTGAGGAGCAGCGGCGGCGAACTCCGAGCGGCTATTACAACCTCGGCGTGGCACACGGCGTGCCTGGCGTTATTCACTTCCTCTCACAACTGGCGACGGCCCGGATCGAGGAGCGTCGTGCCCGAGCACTGCTGGATCCTGCTGTCGATTGGCTATTCGCTCAGCAACGACCGCGTGGGTCGCGCTCACGCTTCAGCCCGTATATCACATGTGATGAGTCGTCGGACTCGAGGCTCTCGTGGTGCTATGGGGATTTGGGCATCCTAGCGATTCTTCTCCAAGTCGTCTCTAATTCGAGCTCGGCATGTTGGAAGGACTATTCGTCCGAGTTACTGGAACATTGCCTGGCGTGGCCATCAGACCAGGCCGGTATCAATGACGCTCAGTTGTGCCACGGTAGTGCTGGCGTGGCGCATATCTTCAATCGGCTCTACCACATCAGCGGGGATGCGAGGTGCCGTGATCGGGCACTGTACTGGCTTGAACAAACATTGGCGAGGCGAGTGCCGAACGCCGGAGTAGGAGGGTATCTAGCAAGCACTAAGCCAGATCCAGCGGGTGCCCCGGTCTTGGAACCGAGCCCGGCTTTCCTTGACGGCGCTATTGGCATTGCGCTGAGCTTGATCGCGGCGCTGACTCCTGTGGAACCGCAGTGGGATCGACTATTGTTGCTCTCGAGAACTCCGGTAGAAGAGCATGGATCCTGAGGATGAAACTTCGGGTAACGCATACAAGCCCCGCGCGGCGGAATATGTACAGCGCGCATTTGCGCGCGTTGCGCTGCCGGTCAATAGCTTCAACTCGAGGGAATAATCCCGCGGATAGAACGGAACTCACTCTCGCAGCGGGGACAGTGACAGTAAGGCGCGCTCCCCAAGTGCAGAGGAGCCCGTCGTTCAATGGGCGGTAGCGAGTGCCGTCATAGTTGAAAATTTCGCTAATGCCAGTCTGCATTGATTGAGAATCGTACACGAGTATGTCAGAGAATCCGCAAGCTAAGAAGGTAGCGCCCGAGGCACATCCTTCGGTGGCAATTCAGCACTCAGGATTCTTCGTCCTTAGAACGCCCCTTTTGCCAATGGACGACTTTTTGCGATGGAGTGAATTGCCGTCGGGCTTGACCCCGGCGAGAGCACAGGATCGTACTGCAATTCCTAGGGAGGCTTGGCGAGCGGAAGTCGAGTTGCTCCGAGCGAAGTTGCGTCTGATCATTGAAAGACCGGAGATTTTGCAAGCGCTTTTTATAGCCTCGCCTTCACTTTCCTCATCGGTTAAATACTGGTTGACTGCGCCCGACAGCAAGAAAGGTCTGCAGGCTGAACGCTCGCTGGTTCGATATTTCGCGAGAATGTGCGGGCGCTCGACGCCATTCGGCCTCTTTTCCGGGTGCTCGGTGGGACATATCGAGTCCGACTGCGATCGACCTGAGTCCGAGCTTGTTCTTGAATGCAGGGAGAAGTATCAGCCGACCTCCCGTCTGGACTTTGACTACTTGTTTGCGCTGACGACGGCGTTGCGTAATGATTCCGCGTTGGTCAAAGAATTGGTCTTTTGGCCAAATGCAAGTTTGCACAGAATCGGAGACGTGTGGCACTACGTGGAATCTCGGGGACTTGGATCGCGTCGAAGCCATCATCTAGTCAAGGTGTACAACGACGACTACCTTCAAAAGGTCATCGAGAGAGCTCGAGCAGGGAGGAGGTTTGCAGAACTAATAGAATTTCTGCAAACGATCTCCGACGGGCCAGATGAGGTTTCCGAAGAGGAAGCAGGTGCATACGTCAGCGACTTGATCCAGAGCGAAATATTGGTGCCGAGCCTCACGCCTTTGGTCACCGGAGATTCCCCTTTAGATGACATATTGGCGCAGCTCTCGCGCTTGCCTTCAGGAACGCACGTGGCAACAGTACTTCGTTCAGTGAAGGACAGATTGGTGGCGCTGGACGAGGAGGGACTTCGAGCGTCTCCCGCCGACTACAGTGCCCTGGCCGACGATCTGAAGAGTCTTCCAGCTGAAGTTGACGTAGCTCGGTTGTTTCAAGTTGACATGATGAAACCATTCCGAAACGGGATCCTGCCTAAGGCAGCGATAGACGAGATGGCCTCCGCAGTCGACCTGTTGTCCCGCGTTGGGCAGACGTCGGAGCCCGAAGATATTAGTACATTCCGCGATGCATTCGTTCACCGATACGAGCACGCCTGGGTTCCACTATTGGATGTAGTCGATGAAGAATCCGGCTTGGGTTTTGGGACGTCGCCAGGATGGGCAAATCCTCCTATTCTTCGCGGCATCAATCTCGCGGGACGTTCAGATTCGGATGGGGCTGCGGCTGAGTTCAAGTCTCTGCTCCTTCGACGTGTCGTTGGGCAGTGCGCGGATGGAATCAACGAACTCGCGCTGGAGAAAGCCGATCTGCCCGAGGCATCCGCGGCGTCTGATTGCCTAGCGGGAGCATTTTATTTGAATGTTCAACTGGTTGCTGAATCGATGGTGGCTTTGCGTAAAGGTGAATTTCGAGTAGTTATTCGAAACGTGGGTGGGCCGCCAGGCGCGGCGCTCCTTGGGCGCTTTTGTCATGCGGACCCAGAACTAAGCGAGCATGTACGACGGCATCTGCGTGCGGAAGAAGCCCAGGATGTCGATGCGGTCTATGCCGAAATCGTGCACTTGCCTGAAGGACGAGTTGGAAATGTGCTGTACCGCCCCGTGCTTCGCGAATACGAGATCACTTATCTAGGACGCTCTGGAGCCTCACCGGCTCAGCAAATTCCGGCATCCGATCTTCTCGTGTCTGTCACTCCCGGCGGAGAAATCGTGTTGTACTCGCAAAGGCTCAGCCGCAGGGTGATTCCACGACTTACCAACGCCCACGGTTATATGAATCCTCGCCTCCCAAGCGTTTATCGGTTTCTGTGCTATCTACAGCATCAGGGTGCAAGAGGTGTGCCCGTGTTCTCCTGGGGCTCCCTCGACTCTTTAGATACGCTTCCGCGCCTGCGGGTGGGCCGCGTTATTCTCGCGCTTGCCCGGTGGAGGTTGAGCCAGCAAGAGATTAAGAAGATCGATCGAGGTGATCGATATCTTTGTTTTCTCGCGGTTCAGGAATGGCGGCAGCGCCGGGGTTTGCCGAGGTGGATAGTGTTGAAGCTGAATGACCAACACCTGCCTGTTGACCTAGACAATGTATTGAGCGTTGACGCGTTCATCCACACGCTAAAACGTACTCAAGAGGCAATGCTTCAGGAAATGTACCCGTCCCCGGAAGATTTGTGTATTTCCGGAGCGGAGGGCCGATTTCATCACGAGCTGTTGGTGCCGTTCGTTAGGCGCCCAACAGCTATGCAGCAGCAGATCCGATCCTTCACGTCGCCGTTGCAACTGCCGGCCGCCCCCCTGATACGTACGCGGCCTCCAGGAAGCGAGTGGCTTTATGTCAAATTATACGGCGGACCCGCTGCCTTGGACGATGTTCTCGTCCGCGCTGCCACACCCCTGCTTGAAAGGGCTTATGCTGCCGGATTGATGTCTAGATGGTTCTTCGTCCGATATACGGATCCGCATGTTCATCTGAGAATTCGATTTCAAACACGGTCCGACTCACTGAGTCGCGAACTGCTAGCGCTAGTTTCCGTCTCGTTCAATCCACTTCTGGATTCGGGAAGAATATGGAAAATTCAGTTCGATACATATGAGCGCGAGATCGAACGCTACGGCGGGACCGAGGGAATGCTGGCCGCGGAGGACATCTTCTGCGCGGATAGTGAGGCAGTTCTAAGCATTCTGAGTTCGCTGAGCGACGACAAAGGAGCCGCTCTGCGTTGGCAATTAGCTTTGCTCGGCGTCGACAAACTGTTCTCTGATTTCGGTTTTAGTCTCGCGGAGCGCCGGGATTTCGTCGGCCACCGGCGTGATACCCACTTGCCAAAATTTCGAGCTGGCGAAGAAACAAAACGCCGATTGGGCGAAAAATTTCGAGCTGAACGTCATAATCTGGACCAGGTCCTGAAGAACGCCTCTGTTGCGGACGAACCTTTTAATCTTGCCTGTCAGCGATTCGCAGACAGGTCAGGAGCTATTTGCAAGGTCGTCGAACGCCTTCGTGAGCTTTCAGCCACTGGGAAATTGCTTGTCAGAACTAGCGAACTGGCTGCCACTTTCGCACATATGCATATTAACCGCTTCGTACATACTTCCTCTCAGCCCGCCCATGAGTTAGTGATATATGACTTTCTATATCGCATCTACGATTCCTGGCTGGCGCGCGGAGCTCGAGAGAACAGTGCGGAGTAGCAAACATTCGGAAATGGTCCCCTGCTCGCTAGTCTCCCGGAATGCTAGGTTGCTTCGAGGCAGCTCTCAGAAAACTGAGGTTTCAGATGACCCGTGACATAATACCAACCCAGAATGATTGTGGCCCGTTGAATCTTGGAAAATGTCTACCACTCCCCAAAGGGCGCCTCATCATGATCTCTAACGGGGCATCTTTCATGAGGGCGTACAACTGCTCTAATCAAGAGTATCCGCGCTCCAGCTCATCCAGCCGGTTGCGGACTAGTTGTCCCACTACGGCCGGAGCAAATCGGCCAATGTCAGCCGATGCTTCGGCTTTTTGATGCACCTCTTGGCTCACCCGACGGTCATCCCGCAATTCGTAAAGAAATAGCAGCTTTTCCTCCAGATCCTTCTGACTTGGGTAAGCCCATTTCATTCGGGCTGTGAAATGACCAAATATGTCCTCAGAACGAATGAACTCTTCTCTAAAGTCCAACAGGAACGAGTTGTCTTTGCTCATGAAATCTAGGTTTCCGGAGTATCCGGTTGCGATTGCTGGCTTTCGGAAGAGTAAGGCATCTGACATCGTCAGTCCCCATCCTTCCGAGTGGTGCGGACTTACATAGACATCCGCACATTCGTATAGAGCCGTGATCTGTGACCACCCCATTTGCTCACACAGAAATATGATTCGTGGATCCGATAGTGAAGGCGCGCGGTCCTTGGCGGACGCCTTAACGATTAGACGGGCGTCGGGCATACGTTTGCGTAGATTTACGAATGCATTGATCAGCGCCCCAGTGTTCTTCCGTTTGTCCCACATTCTCGTAATCATCAAGTAATAGATGTAATCCGGGTTGTGGCCGATCTTCTGCAGGACTATGGCTCGGTCCCTATCTGGACAAACCATATCGCGATCGATAACGTGAGGCATGCGCAATACTCGTGGGTGATATTTTTCGAATAAGGCCTTGCAATAATGGGACGGCGCCCATATCTCTTGGACATAACTAAGAGAACGTTTGTAGGCATCCGGCAGATCATCAGCTTCCCATACGCAATATGCTATTACATATCTCTCTTTTAGTATGCTGTACGACTCGTAGATAGCCCCGTAATCGTTGGGTTCTATATGTAGTATCACCAAATCGGCTGCCTTGACGCTCTGAACGAGCGAATGACACTCTCGAATAAGACTGCGATATGCTTTGCCCGCGCGATTATGACTATTGTAAGGTGACAGCGCGTAAAACAGGTTCATAAGCCACATCCAGACGCAAGTCGGCTTGTGCGGCCTTGCACGCCTTGACGAGGTTGTACTCCGACGATCCAGCGGGCAATGCAGCAGTGCGCTTCTTCCAGACTGCAGACTTTCCCAACTTCTTCTTCCTTCAAGCTGCAACGCAACCGTTCATTTGTCGTTGGTTACGTACCAAACCCAGTTTCCGGCGACGGGCTAGCTTCCACCAACCCGTATTTCATTAGCCTACACAAATGGCTAAAGCAATTAATAGCACATCTTTCATCAGTCCAGTCCGCATTACGCCTATCGTCGCCCGTAGCAAAGACATCTCTTATAGCAGATTGTCCCTTGAACTCCAGGAGGTCTAGTATTCGGCAAAGCTCAGTGAAGCAGAACCACGACTTTGGAACCGCTACCCGCGCGAGCATTTCGGGCTTTCGGCGCCAGGATCGACCGCGGTCTGTTAGCTGCACTCGGAGATCACTTCTGATTAATGTCGTAGCGTAGTGGCCGAAGACCTCTTCGTAACTCCATCCAGTCAAGTCCAACTGATCCGTAGTCATTCCCTGTCCCGGACGAGAGGCCTCTTCCGCCAGCGTACTCCAAAGAGACTCATATTGAGCAATAACTCGCCTCCAGTCGTATAAATCTCGTGCGCGCCTAAGGCCAGCCTGCCCGAGGCTGCGCCGGAGATTCTCGTCCGTAATTAGCCTTTCAAGCGCCTCTCTCAGACGCTTAGTATCCACAACTGTAGTTGCAGCGAGTAGGTCACTTTCTCCCATATTCCCGCCGCGGAAATCGTCGAATTGTCTTGGATACTTGGGCATAAAAGTGGGGATTAGATATCCCGTCTCACCATCCACCACCAGGTCCCTATATCCGCTCCAGTCAGAAGCAACAACCGGCAGTCCGGCCGCCATCGCCTCGACAATGGTAATGCCAAATGTTTCCTGTAGGTTGTCCGAGATCGATACGAATACGTCTGCCTGTCGGTAGAGTTGCCGTTTTTGAAGGATAGTCGGGTTTGGTACTATTCGGACCTTGTTGGCACAGCCGAGATCTCCCGCAAATGATTCTAATTCCCTAGCTAAGCGATGCTGCGTATCGTCGCCGGCGAGAATCAAAACAGCATCCGCGTGCGATTCCAGCAATTCTGCAAAGACAACCACAAGAGGGAAAAGATCCGCTTTACTGGCCATCGAGAAGCGACCAAAGTAAAGTATGGTTGGCTCGTGCACGACCGAACACCCCGCTTGGGTCGGTGCAGCGGAGGAATCGAACATAAAGTCTTCAATTTCGACTCCAAGGGGGATAATGGGGGTTTGTATCGCCATTTCGAGTTCACCGAAGTGGGCTCTTGCGAAGCGGTTCCGCAAGTGGTTCACGAAGTTCATGATAGCTTGATGCCCGGCTCTGCTTGAACAGATGAGGGCGTCGAAGTGCTTAAGTGGGGAAAGTACTAGATCCAGCATTGCGAGCAATTGGCGCGCATGGTCGATGGAATGTATAACTGCCGTAATCGGTGTCTCGGGACGGCCGCAAAGCCTCCGAATGCGGATAAGATCAGAGAAATACTGCTTCGGAGATGCCAGGATCAGGTGGTCCGCGCGCCGCATCTCTCCAAATTCATGCTCCGCAAGTAGTTTTATACGGCTAGCATTGATTGCGAATAATTCCGAATCTCGTAAGTCACCTGCAGGGAGCTTATTTCGATGCGGAATATATATAACGTCGTAGTTACTGTAGCGAAGTAGAGCTTTAAGAACTTCTGCGGCATAAACTGTTGCACCCATAACCGAGAACTTACTGGATGCGTTATCCTTTAGCGCTTGATGGTCCGGAGGAAGCATTGAGAAATACAGCGCTTTCATTGAAGGTCCCTCTACCTTATTTTCAAAATGAAGCTTACGCGTAAGTATTCAAGTATGCCACCCGAAATGCTGCGCCGGTTTTCCCTAGCAGATTGGCGTGGCGGCAACTGATTCCGAGGTGGGCGCCCGGTGAAGATGACTCTAGTTGTATTCCTGCCCAACCCCAACCGCCGCGAGTCTATTAATTGAAGCTGGTTTTTTGCCCAAAACGCCAGATGGGTTATGTGTGCCGAGCCAGAATGCAGAGCATTTTTAGCTCGGCGGCGCGGCGACAATAGGCGTGAGCAGAGAGGAATCGTAATCGAGCCGCGCCGGTGAGCTAAAAATGCTCTGCATTAGTCCGAACATGGCATCAGACTTCTCTTGGACCAGTCGACAGATTATGTTTCTTGTCGCGGTGATAACAGCAGGCCAGAAAATCGCCCGGGTATTTGGGTGCCGAATTTCAAGGACGGACTGATCGACCGAGGAAAAATGGCTTTACAAGAGGTTGCGCAGAAATCCTTGGTCGCTTCCGACTGCCAGAATTTGTCCGGCGGCAGGCTTTCATGCAGAAAAGCTTCGCCTCCTTGGGTGCTCGCTTTTTGTTCACGTCGAGCGCTTCAGGTGTCCCTGCGACTCCTAATAAGTTGAGCGGACCTTCCGAACCGGCCAATGCGCATTCCCAAAAACAGGCGTCTTAGAATGCTCTCATTTTGTTTACAAACAGAGTGGTCGAGTTGGAGACTGCCATCCACCGATCCCAGAAGGTTTTGCCGCTAATAAAGGCGGTAGTTGCGCGCATAGAATCATACAGCGCCTTCAAGAGACCGCTCTGTCCCTCAGCCCCCGCACTGACGGGACGAATCATGGTTTCCGGCAGATTACGCCACTGCCACTTAAAAAAAGCGAGGAACGGATGAAACATTTTTCTTTGAAACATTCGACCGACTTTTCGCCCATTAGTAAGAATAGAGGGCAACTCTCGCTAGCTGCGTTTGTTGGCGAGTATTACGAGCGATACGCACGCGGGAACCTCAAACCCTCAACCGTTCACTACTCGAAACTTTGGGAAGTCCTTTCCCCCGAGTGGGCGAGGTCCGTTTGCGGGACTTCAGGACAGTAGACGCCGCAAACATGCTGGCGTACTTCGCCCAGAGAGGTTGAGGACGCCGATCACTCCAACACGCGAAGTCGCTCCTGAGCGGCATTTTCACTTACGCTAAAAACCTTGGAGTGCTCGATGGGGTTAACCCCGTACAGGGCTCAATCATTCCAAGAAATGCAGCCGCTCCAGCAGAGACGCACGCTAGCACGCCGGATGAGGTAGTAGCGATACTCGACGTGCTCAAGCGAGCGAAAGACCTAGAGGAACGTCAGAAGCTCCAAGCTCAAACAGCGATTGCGTTGATGTTCTTCGCGGGGTTGCGTCCCGGCGAAGCACGAGGCGCGACGTGGGAAAATTATGATGGCAAAGCCCTGAGCGTGAAACCGAGTGTTTGGCGCAAGCACACGACCGATCCGAAAACCGCGAGTGCCGCAAAACCCGTTCCAGTGATTGAGCCGCTTCGAGAGCTTATCGCGGAGCTACAGGTAGCGGAGGACAAGCCCGATAGCGGCCCGATCCTACGAGGCGTGATGGGCAAGCCGCTTAGCCTCGATATGCTGGCAGGCGTTGTCATCCGTCCGGCACTCCGTAACCGTGCAAACTACCGCAACGGCCAATCGAAAGATTGGAGGCGGCTTCAGTGGCAAGGCTACTATGCGCTTCGTCGCGGTATCGCAACCCAGCTAAACACGATTACCCACGATCCGATGGCCGCGAAAGGACTCTTGCGGCATTCCAGCGTTCCAGCGTCAACACAACCCTTGCGCACTACATCAAATCCATGCCCGAAGTCACAGCAAACTGCATGGCGCAAGTTGAACAGCTATTCAGCGCAGCAGGGCAGGCAGTACAGTAAGCAGTTGGGATAAGACTGGGATAAAAGGAGCCGCTCAATCACTCGCCTAGACCGTCAGCGAATTTCCTCTAACTCCAACAGTTGCAAGAATCTGGCGGAGAGGGGGGGTTGAAACCCCCATTGGTGAGTGGGAGGTGAGGGGTTGGTGAGCGCTGGTATGTCTCTTGTTATCAACTTCAGTTTTCGATTTGTACGAATCGCCAGTGTTTAAGCGGGTTTCGGAAGGGGCCATCGACCGAAGGTAGTAGCAAGAGTAGTAGCACGGAAGGCCGAGCAGGCAGGTTCGGAGAGATGGCTGAGAGGCTGAAGATGGACCGTTGTCCGTGTTGCGTCGACCTCATTGAGATCGCCGCGTTAATCGGGAACTGGAACAGGCGTCAGGCCTCAAAGGGACAATGCAGGGCGGTTCCCACCTACTACAACGACAGCGTGGGAACGAGATGTCCTCACTCTATTTGCAATTTTCCGCTGAGCTTGTTTACTCGAATCGAATGAGCCCCTTCGAATTATCGGCGAGCTGCTCTTGAAAGATTACTTCATCTAAATCTACCTCTGGCAGACGGTCCGCTAAACCGTTGCACTTCAGAGTTCTGGAACACATATTGCGACCGGGGACTTTTTGAAGATAATCCATAAGCGGCAGTATAAGTAACCACATCGGGAATCAGCGGGTGCAGCACGCCAGTTTCACCCCTGCGAACTAGACTTGTGGCTGGGAGTCTGTTGGGGCGACGAGCCCCAGACAAGGCTTCTTAGCGCGGCCGACCGTGGGTGTAAGTGTGGGTGCGGCTAATGCATAGAAATGGTCGCTAATTTCTCCTAAGCGACACCAGTTATGGCACTCACGTCGCACGTACATCTGTAGGTAGGCTGACGCAATCGTGAAAAAACTGGACAACATCCGTCCCCCCGAACCGCGACTTGACACCACGGATCGAAATGCGTTCCCCGTTGTCTTTCTTCAAGCTACGTTGTAGGAAATCTGTTGCCTCTCTGAAACCATCTAGAAAACCGGCTCCTGTCGGCTTGTTCAGAAACAAGAGAATCGACCGGCAGTCAACTGGCGAGATAACGAGGTAGGAATTACTGCCTTCGATGTGCAGGGTACCCTTGAACGATTTAAGTCTAGGGTTCACGTATCCTCCTGCTACGAGGTTGACTTTTGTCCCGGAAACGATAACGCGCTCCTTTAAGCTTCGTCAAGGGGGGAGGCAGACTCAGACTCATGTCCACTCATGTCCTGGGGATGTACTGGCGGTGAGCTGATCGCGTCGATCTCACAATGCCTGTAAAGAATAGTCATGGGAGCCTCCTATCTGACAGACGGGCATAAACTGTCATGTCGAGGAAGGAAAACGCCAGCCAAACCTATCAGACTTCGGAGTGAATTTTCATGTCGTGCTCCCCAGGGGACAGGGGATCAGCCGTTTCGGAAGATGACGTCCGTTAGTTTGCTGCGCACCTGTAAGGCAGCATTTTTCCTGGCACCCCGCGGTTGTTCAGCAGTAACCTGCTATTTTCGCACTCCCACAAATCGTTTGTTTGGTTCGTATGCTTTTGGTATTAATACAATAAGATGATCGACGAACTCCAGGGACCGCTAGCTTCTCGACTGCGTCAGCGCAAGTTCGAGCTGGCGCGTCTTTCCACATCCCCGACGATGCCCTCCCTGGCTCTCTTTCCCTAAATCACCTGCGCTGCGGTAAATCCACCTGTCATTGCGCCCACGACCAAGGCCATCCGGTCTGGTCGCTGACCTTTATGGTGAAGGGGAAAAAGAATGTCCAGCACATCCCCAAGCCGTGGGTCGAGCAAGTTCGCCGCCGCGTGCGCGCCGGGCGACAGAGAATACACTGCCGGGCAGCGCCTGTTGCGTCGCGTGCGCGTGAACTTAGGATCGCGCTTCATTGACTATGTGGTGGTCGACGGGGGGAATTTGCCATTACTCCTTTTCTGCACGTCGCGGGAAAAGCGGGCTGGCCCGTGGTGGCTCGGCTGAAGGACGATCTGCCCGAATTATCTCAGGCGGCGGAGCGGCGCTTTCGCTCCCGGCCGCCGGATCTCGAGTTCCGGGACGGCACCGATCGCGTCCAGATCTGGGAATAGTTGCGCTGACATAGCCTCACTTGCTCTCCTGTGGCCAGCAACAAATTCTGTAATAAGTGCCATCGGCTCTCCGTATCCCTTCGTTGACTCATGCGCCTAATCCGCATACTGCACGTCCGCGATGACGCAAGATCAGCAGAGTATAAGATGCTGCGGCTCCATGCACTGCGACCCGTCTCGTCAGAGTCGCGATTGCTGATTGCTGCACGGGATGGTTTCGTCGGCATCTCCTAACGTGTTGGCGGCCGCGCACGTACGATACGGCTCTTACGAAAACCCTTAAGGAAGAATCTAAGTTCTATTCGTAGCGCAGAGCGACCATGGGATCGACGCGTGAGGCACGACGGGCGGGGATGTAGCACGCGGCGAGGGCGACAAGTCCAAGTAGCGCAGCAACGACGACAAACGTAGGCGGGTCTACTGGCCGAACACCGTAGAGGAGGCTTGCGAGGTAATGCGTCGTGCCGAGAGCCCCCAAGATTCCAATGATCCCGCCAGCGGCCGACAATCCAACTCCTTGTCCAACGATAAACCGCAAAATATCAAACGGCCGTGCGCCTAGGGCCATGCGCACTCCGATTTCGCGCGTTCGTCGCGTCACTTCATACGAGAGGAGTCCATAGAGCCCAATACAGGCGAGCAGCAGCGAAAGCCCGCCAAAGAAGCTGGACAAACGTGCAATCAGCCGCTCTTGAAAAAGCGATCCCTCAATCTGCTCGGATTGAGTCTTGATGTTAAAGAGCGGAAGATTGTTGTCGACTTGGCTTACGGTGCTGCGTACCGCCGGAATCATTGTTGCAGGATCCACGAGTGTACGGATCTCAAATGTCGCGCTACCGCCTTTCTGGGGAAGGTACACTGTCGGACTGATCTCGCTGCGCAAGGTCCGATATTTCGCGTCCCCCGCCACCCCTACCACTTCCCAATATGTTCGTGTCGCCTTGCCGCCCAAATGGCTGATGCGCCGGCCAAGCGGATTCTGATTCTTGAAAAACTTCCGGACAAACGCCTCGTTGATCACAACCGGACTCACCGTGGAAGCCGACTTGAAATCTTCCGGCGTGAGCGTCCGCCCAGTCAGAAGGGGAATATGCATCGTCTCAAAAAATTTCGGCCCGATGGCTAGGCCGTCCGTCACTCCCTCAGCGTTCTGCGTTTCGTCCTCTATCCGAAAACTCGTTGCGTAACCGTTGCCGCTCAGGAGAGGATCGAACGAATAGCTCAAGGTAACCACGCCGGGCAGTGCTTTGAGCCGCGCTTGCAATTCGGAGTAGAGGCTCTGAGTCCGCACGGCGGTATAACCGTTGAGCGTCGGATCAATGGCAAAGAGCAGGATGTTCCGCGTATCAAAGCCAGGATCGATGCTTCTCAAATTCTTCAGCGTGCGTACGAGCAGACCAGCACCGGCAAGAACCAGGACAGACAGCGCCACTTGCGCAACAACCAAGCACCCGCCCAGATTGAACCATCGGCCCCGCGATGCGCCTCTTGCAAGCGCCGACGTGCTCTCTTTGAGCGCCGGAGTCAAATCCACGCGCATTCCACGAAACGCGGGCACGAGACCGAACAAAACCCCAGTAAAAACGGAAACTGCGGACGTAAAAGCCAGAATGCGCAGGTCCAGATGAACTGACAAATGGGATGGCCAGAGGCCTCCACGGGACATAAAGGCCACGAGCGACCGTACGCTCCAATAGGCGAGCAGAATTCCTGATGCGCCACCCGCCAAGGAGAGTAGCCCGCTTTCCGTGAGCAATTGCCTCGCGATTCGCGCGCGTCCGGCTCCCAGGGCCAGCCGTGCGGCCAGTTCCCTCTGCCGTGCCGCAGATCGCGCAAGCATCAATCCGGCAACATTGGCGCACGCCACCAACAAAACCATACCTACGGCGGTCATCAGAATCGTTAACGGCGTGGAAAAACGGTCACGCAGTCCGCTGATACCTTGCGGCGTGGGCATTAGGACCAGACGCGGCGCATCTTCGGCCTTGAATAATTCCTTCGTCTTGTCCAGGACATCATTGTGGAAAAGGGCGCCTGCAGCTGCTTGCGCTTGACCAAGGCTGATTCCTTGCTTGAGCCGCGCGACAGGGTATACCCACCAGATGTCATCGCCCGCTTGCAGCGACGGATGGTCTCCGCCAACGGTCCCGTACAAGTCCTTTCCAAGCTGCGGACTTAGCGACAGAGGGAGCCAAATTTGGCGCGCTCGGCCCGGATCCAAACCGGGAAACTCCTTCGCTGCGACTCCCACAATCGTCACCGGAATGTTGTTCAACAAAACGCTTTTTCCGGCCACGGACGGATCACCGGAGAATGTGCTCTGCCAGTAGCCGTATGCAAGGACCGCCACGGGAAGGGCGCCTGGCGTGTCGTCTGACGGAGCGAATGTCCGGCCTACTGCCGCTCCGACGCCGAGCGTGTTAAAAAAATCTCCGGAGACCAGTTCACCATGCACAAAGCTAGCCGGGCCGTTGCCTCTGAGGTTGAGTCCGACGTCGCCGCCCAACGCAGCCACACTGGAAAATGCGTCTTGAAGCGCCTGAAATTGGCGGAACATTGGAAAGGAGAACGAGCAGCCGTGCTCTCCGCTTACATTTGTCGGACAAGACATGTAGCTGTAATCCCCCTTTGTGTTCGGCGAATTATGCGCGGCCCATTGGAAGACAACCAGCTGCTGCGGATCACGCACCGGCAACGAACGAAGAAGGGCGGCGTCGATGAGACTGAAAATCGCGGTGTTGGCGCCGATGCCGAGGGCCAGGGTAAGAACCGCGGTGGTGGCGAAGGCTGGAGATTTATGGAATTGGCGGAGGGCGAAGCGGCAATCGGAGAGGCCTGACTGGAACCAGTTTTCAATGCGTTGCATGCGAATCATGCCCAAATTCTAGCTTGGAACGCAAAATAATACCCTATGCTTGTCGTAGCGCCCATCTGATAAGTGCGGATTCCGGGCCATCGCGATCACCATTCCGACGATCATGATCAATTGATCGGGATCATCCCGGAATCTCGATTGCGATAACCCGGGGGGAACGGCATGCCCCGGAATCCGCAAGGTCAGCACAAACTGAAAAAAACAAGAAATTTTAGATTTTCTTATTGAGGTTTTCCTTTCTGGAGGCCTCTTAGTATATAGAGGGGAGTTTTCGCTCGAACATCAATGAATCACAAAGCCCGACTCCACTTCAACTCAATCTCGAAGACAAACCTCTAGATTCCAATTGAGGTTTCTCCGAATAGAGGGCCTTTGTATCTATAGAGGCCGATTCTGGTCGTGTATGTGAGGAGCTGAGATCATGCTGGAAAACCTTCACTGCAAATGCCACATCTGCAAGGTCGAACGCCATCTCTTCAAATCGCTCACCCAGGCACCGGCGAGCGTGCGGTTCTCAGCCATAGCGCTGAGCTCGCCCGCCTTTGCGAGGTTCTCGAACGTATCGGAACTGCTTACGGACCTTCACGCAGGACGCAACAGCGATTCGGGAGCTTCGCTGGCAGGCGAACTAGTCCCAGTGCTCCTCTCCGCAGGGACGGACGTGTCCGATATCGAGTAGATCCAGGCCGTCTTAGTGCTTGCGTTTACGCCCACGATCCACCGAACCCATCGGGAGCTGTGCGCGTGGTTTCGAGAGCTCGAGTCCGAAGACATTGGACAACAGATTCTCACGTTGTTCTTGGAGCTTGTGACCTCAGCCTCTCCAACTCTAATGAACAGTCATTTTCCCATCGCCCTCACGCGAACGTTGCGAAAGAATGCATTTCGGTGGGCCGAAAAGGAACGACGAGTCGCGATTCAGAGAGAAGCCGACAAGTCTCGAGAGACGGCGGAGCCTTTTGGATATGACGCATTCGAAACTGTCGCCCTTCTGAACGATTTCCTCGACCATTGCCAGCGGATCGGAATTCTGTCGGTTTTCGAACGGGATCTACTCATCAGATTGAGGGTGGACGGGTTTTTCGCAAAGGAAATCATTCATACGCATACAGCGCTTTCAGAGAGGGCAGTCCACCGGCGCGTCCAGAGAATTCTGCAACGCCTTCAAAAGGCAGCGAATGACCTCGGCATCAAGGGCGCTTATTTGTCGCTAGCTCTTTCTTCGCAAGATCCGCAGAAGAGAAAAAATAGTTCCCAGAAGGCGGGACATTTTTTTTTGGGACATCAGAGCAAGTTTTTGCCCATTAGTAATAGTAGAGGGCAACTCTGGCTGAACTCCTCGCCCAGGTAGAGCACAGCGAAACAGCAACAGATCTCCACGATTCATCGGAACTTGCTGACAACATTCGCGACTCTGCCACCGGCGATTGGGCACTCGCGTGGCTCCAGGGAGGCTGCTAGGACACCTCGGCCCAAACCTCAACGCTCCACATTCGACTCTTCCGCCGACTGTGGCTCTCTTTTGCGCCACAGCCTTTTCCACCGGCGGCCGCCACCGGAACAAACGGCACGCTTCTGGAGAGCCTCGATGGCTAACGGGCTCAGGGCCCGTTTCCCATGCCACTCAGGGAGTTTCGGGGAAAGGCTTTGGAAGTTTCCAACTGAAAGGAACCAACAATGATCGCAAACGCCCTGTTTTTCACCATCGTTATCTTACTTGGTTATGGATTCTGGCTGCTCGACCAGCTGGAATTCATGGCTCGTTACAAAACCGTTCTGTTCCACGCCTACGGAACAACGATTCTGATCTTTCTCGCGGTCCTATTTGTGAACTTGTTCGGCTTTGCGCTGGCCATCGGCCGCCGCTTCTTCCTCAAGAATACCGGACGCAAACTCTCCCATCTCGATAAGCAATTCAACGCGACTCATGCAGACTTGCCCGTTCCCGTAAACGAGGAGGACTTCAACTAATGTCACGTGGCGACTTTTCCTACGATCCGCAAGACGCGCTGGACACGCGCAAAACGCCCACGCGTGCCCCCTCACGTCAATCCAGATCGACACCGCCCGACGCGCGAGACAGTGGGATTCCTGCACCGGAAGCCCCTGGCCGTGGCGATAGCACCGAGACTCGGCAGCAGCATTCCACCCGCGACGAACGCAGCGACTCTCGGCGCGAGTATTACGTCCGTGACCGGGCGTATCTCCTTCGCGATTCCGAGATGCATTCCCTCGAGGAAATCGGCAAGTTCCGCGTGATTGCCGCGACGGACCTCACGAAGTTTGCCTACTCCGGAGATCGCGAGCGGATGGAAAAGGACATCCGCGATCTTGCGCGGCAGTCCCTGCTGAGCGACAAGACCCTTGAAATCTCGCAGAAGAAGACCCTGCGAGTAGTAACGCTCACCAAGGCTGCACACCGTCTCCTCAAGGAGAACAGCCAACTGCCCAACGATCAGCCCATCTACCACGGTTTGGTGAAGCTGCGCGAGGTCAAACACGACGCCTATCTGTACCGGCTCTACCAGAAGGAGGCTGCTCGCATTGAGCGCGGCGGAGGCAGGCCGGTCCGCGTGCTCCTCGACTATGAACTCAAGCGGAATCTGAATCGCGATCTGGCCCTGCTGGGGCAGGAAAAAGACGACCCAGAACGCAAGAGCCAAGTCGCCGAAAAGCACCAGCTCCAGGTTGTGAAAGGAAAGATTCCCATTCCCGATCTGCGCGTCGAGTATGAGACTCCGGAGCTCGAACTGCGTCATGTGGACCTGGAACTGGCGACCCGCGACTACAGGCCGCGGGGTATGGCGGAAAAAGCCTCCGCGGGCTTCTCGATCTATGGGCATTCGGAAGACGCAGCGCGCTTGCGCCGCGTGCTCGACGAACACGAAATCACCGCAAGGATCCTCACACTATGAACATCTCTCCAGCCCATCTCAATGCTCTCCAAGCCCTCGGCTACACCGAAGCGGAATCCCGCTTTCTCTACATCGTGGCGACGCATTCCGGGTACTTCGTGGCGCGTCAATTCCTCGCCTTTACGGCTTCCCATTGGGGCAAGCGCACGACCACTTTCTGGAACAAACTTCACACCAAAAAACACGCGCGGACCGAGCGCTTTCCAATTAGCGGAACGGTCTATCACCTGTTCTCCCGACGACTCTACCGCCAGATCGACCGCGAGAACATCCGCAACCGCCGGGAACATGAAATCGAATACGTTCAGCGGCGCATCGGAATCCTCGATTTTGTCTTCCTGAACCAGGGGTATCAGTACCTCGAAACCGAGCCCGACAAAGTCCGCTTCTTTTGTGGGACTCTGAACATCCAGAAGCACTATCTTCCGACCAAACTCTACCTTGGGCGAAAGACCTCCAGTACCTCCGTCCGATATTTTGTCGACAAGTTCCCCATGTTCCTCTGTTCTTCCTCGCCTGTGGTGACTTTTACCTACATCCATGAAGGTGCGGCAGCCTTCACTAATTTTGTCCGCCATTTGGAGAACTATCTTCCACTGTTCCGTCAGATATCCGAGTTCCGGCTTGTCTATGCGTCCCGCACAGATGCGCAGTTCGAGAAGGCCACAGAAATTTTCGCTTCTCTCGTGAAGATTCCTCTGGAATCCGACGTCGCGGGCGACCTGCTCCACTACTTCCGCGTGCGCAAGGCCTGGGACGAAAAACAGTACGCCGCAGTCACGGATGCCGACCTGATTTTCCGTAACCACGCGCGAGCCCGGTTCACCGGAGAAAGATTTGAGGGATTGTATCGAGGATGGAAAAACGGCCGCGTCAGCGAAAGCGGCATCCGTCAGGAGCTTGGGACGAATGACCGGAAACACACCATCGGCTTTGAGACGTTCTTGCTACCACGCATTGCTCCTGCCACCGATTCTGCAAATACCGAGTGAAGAGGTAAGAATTACACTCTGCACTTTTTGAAATTCGCACTTCTTCACCCCCAAGAGGTCCGAAGTCCTTCGAGGCCGGAAGAATACAGACGCAGCAAAAACAAAAGTCACCGTGGAAAAAAAGTCAAATCAGGCGGGTGCGACCCCACTTTTTCGGCTTTCAGCCGCCCAAAAAGTTCGTGGGGTCGCACCCGCCTTCCGGCACAGATGACTGTGCCGGCTGTTTTTTCCACGGTGGGGGAAAAGAGTTTCGGAGCAAGTCAACTTACTTAGGAGGACCAACATGCCACTAATCAAGAAGCAGCCGGCAATTCTGACTCGGGAGTTTCGCATTGAGGCGCCCGTCAGCGAACTCGTCGACGACTACGCCCGGTTCATTGAGAGCAGCACCGATCACGTCGTGAATGCCGTTCTAAGGAAGGAACTTTGGCGGGATCAGGAATACCGCAAGTGGCGCGAAGCGCGCCGCACGTCACACCCCGGCCCCGACAAGGCCCAACCCACCGAAGCCCGAGGGAGGGCTTGATGCAGAAAGCACTCGAATCGCGCGGCTTCATCTCGGCCATTCTCGCCATGGCCACCGGAATGTTCCTTTTCTACACGCACCCTTTCCCCGAGGACCAGATCTTCCTGCGTGTCATCGCCATGCGCGCTCCGCAGGCTTTCTTGAGCTTCAAATACCTCTACTACACGCTCCTGTTCACCACCCCGTACCTGGCCTGCTCGACCGTGCTCTCGGGCCTATACATCCTTACTCTGAAAGCGAGTCGGACCATCTCGCCAGGACGCCTTCCCAAGTATCCCGATCCCAGCAAGAGAGGCGACCTCTTTCTTGTCGTCGGCGAAGTCCATAACCCCCGCAAACCGGTGCCTGCCAAAGCTCCCTTCTGGCTCACCGTTCCCGAGCGAGGATTGTTCACCGGAATCGCCATCTTGGGCGCCATCGGCAGTGGCAAAACTTCCTGCTGCATGCTCCCCTTCGCGGAGCAGATTCTGGCCTACAAAGCAGCCGACAAAGGCAAGCGCATCGGCGGTCTGGTTCTTGAGGTTAAGGGGGACTTTTGCCGCAAGATAAAAGACATCCTTGGACGCCACCAGCGGGCCGAGGATTACATCGAAATCAGCCTCGATTCCGAATACTGCTACAACCCTCTCCACAATGACCTGGACGCGTACGCTCTCGCATACAACATCGCCTCGCTCCTGAACAACCTTTTCGGACGTGGCAAGGAGCCTTTCTGGCAGCAGGCGTACACCAACCTCGTCAAGTTCATCATCCTCCTTCATAAGGCCGCCTACGACTACGTCACCTTCTTCGATGTCTATCAGTGCGCCATCTCTCCGCCGCTCCTCGAAGAACGGATCGCAGAGGCCGAAGACATCATTCTCGGACGCCATTACGTGGCCGTTACACCAAAGGTGTATGGCGAGCGCACCGCCGACGTCGCGGGTCTCGGCTTTGTGCACGATGAGAAGGAAGATCGCTTTCTTGCGCCGGCTACGCCCGAGTTGCGGGACATATTAAGGATACGAGGCATTCAATTCGATGCTCGCACAGTACTCGACCCGGCCCAAGCCAATCCGGAAAAGCTTGCGCAACTGGAAGCCGTCAAGCGCTGGTTCAACGACGACTGGCGCAGGATCGAGCCGAAGCTCCGCACCTCCATCGTCGAAGGTGTTTCCGTCTTCCTTTCGCTCTTCGATGACAACTCTAAAGTGAAGAGAGTCTTCTGCCCGAAGAAGGAGTGTTACGACCCGCAGAAGAACGCGGACAATCGGTTCGGCAAGCCTCTGCCATCCTTCTCCTGCTTATCGAGCAGGGAAACGTCTGTGCTCTGAATTTCCCCATCGGCATGAACGCCGGCCTCGCGAAGGCACTGGGCGTGATGATGAAGCTCGATTTCGAGCGCGCCGTCCTCAACCGCATTCCGAAAATCGAGGCGCACCCCGAGCAGTACTTCAGGCAGGTTCTCTTCCTTTGCGACGAATACCAGCACTTCGCAACCGTTGGCGAAAGCGACCCGACCGGAGATGAGAAATTCTTCAGTCTCTCGCGCCAGCCGAAGTGCATCCCGATCATCGCCACACAGAGCATCAGCTCGCTGCGCTCCGCGCTGCCTGGCGAAACCTGGCGCACCCTTCTACAGACCTTCCGCACCAAGATTTTTCTCTCGCTCTCCGATGATTTTTCCGCGAGGACAGCGAGCGATTTCTGTGGACGCGAGGACCAGCTCAAAGTCAGCTACAGTTTGTCCGAAAGCGGGCACGACACCAAGGTCAGTTGGCTCACCGGAAAGGCCCTCTCTCACAAAGCCAACATCGTCGCCTCCAAGAGCTACAACACGCAGAGCGACTACCGCTTCGACATGAAGACGTTCATGGAGTTGCGCAACGCTCAGTCCGTCGTCATTGCCTACGACGGACTCAATCCTATAGCGCCGATGTTTTGCTACCTGAAGCCCCACCACAACAACCCGAACGATTCTTACTTTGTCCAGCTCGCCAAAGGGAGACTCTGATGAACGGATTTGAAATGATCCTGCCGTTCCTGAAGCCCATCGAGCACCTCATCCTCGACGATTCCATTAGCGAGGTGATGGTGAACGGTCCCGACCGTGTTTTCATCGAAAAACAGGGATTCCTTCAACAGGTGCCGGGCGTGTCCATCGGCGAAAAATCCCTCATGGTCGCTGTGAAGAATATCGCCCGGCAAC
>Ga0207067_10009_pt1 | contig 64922 bp, 58 predicted proteins | sample Alteio_BWMinCont_25_FD_153484 | JGI IMG/M metagenome (GOLD analysis project Ga0207067, IMG submission 153484) | Enriched cells from forest soil in Barre Woods Harvard Forest LTER site, Petersham, Massachusetts, United States -... | ecosystem: Environmental > Terrestrial > Soil > Temperate forest >...
AGTTAGCTTTCTTAAATAAAGGATTGGAAATCATTCTAACGGACGAACGAACGGATCCCGTTCGTCGCGAGGTCTTTCTTTACAAGGAGGGGATTCCTCAATTTGTAAGACAACTCGGGGAGACCAAGCAGTTAATCCATCCTGATCCGATTGTGATCACCGGCATGCGCGAGATCGAGGTTGACGACAAAAACGAGGTCGCCTTCGTAGATCTGGTGCTCCAGTACACCGACTCCTACACCGAGCAGATTCAGTGTTTCGCTAACTCAATTCCTAATGCCGATGGGGGCATGCACTTGGAGGGGCTTAAGGCCGGTCTCACTAACGCGCTTAAGAATTACGCGAAATCCAACAACCTGGTTAAAGATAAAGACCCGGATATCACGGGGGAGGATTTACGGGAAGGTTTAGTCTGTGTATTGAGCATTAAGCTAACCAACCCGCGCTTTAGCTCTCAGACCAAAAGCAAACTGGTCAACAATGAAGTTAAACCGGTGGTGCAATCTGTCACCTATGAAGGGTTAGGCCGGTTTTGCGAGGAGAACCCCGGGATCGCCAAAAAGATTATCGATAAGTGCTTAATGGCTGCGCGGGCGAGAGAGGCAGCTCGCAAAGCTCGAGAAGCCGTTAGAAAAACAGCCCTTACCGGAGGCGGTTTGCCGGGCAAACTCTCAGACTGTTCGGAACGGGACTCCGAAAAGACAGAGCTCTACATTGTGGAAGGTGATTCCGCCGGCGGATCAGCAAAACAGGGCCGAGACCGGCGGTTCCAGGCGATCCTCCCGATTCGCGGCAAGCTGTTGAATGTTGAGAAAGCGCGTCTGGATCGCGTGCTACAGAATCAAGAAATCCAGACGATGATCACGGCCATCGGAACTGGAATCGGGGATGGAGAAGGAGAGGGCTCGTTCAATCTGGAGAAACTTCGCTACGGCAAGATCATCATTATGACCGATGCCGATGTGGACGGCTCACACATCAGAACATTGCTTCTAACCTTTTTCTATCGCCAGATGCCGGAGTTAGTGCGCCGAGGGCACATCTACATTGCCCAGCCACCGCTCTATCAAATCAAGCGGAAGAAACGGGAGGAATACGTAGAAGACGACTCCCGGCTCAACCGAATTCTGATTTCATTGGGCGCAGAAGAGGTCCGGTTGCGTAATCTGAAGGACGATCGGGAGTTCTCTGAAGAACAACTCAACGAGATTTTGGAGCTCTTGGAACGGCTCTCGAAGCTCAGCGATTCCATCCGGAAGCATGGCGGTGACTTTGAGGAATACATTGCCGAGCGAAATTCCGAGACTGGAGCCCTTCCTGAGTATCTGGTTTCCGTTCGTGATGGGAACCAAGAGTACGTTAAGTATTTCCCGGATGAGACAACGCTGAAACGGTTCGCCGACGAGAATCCGGATCTGCAGCTGTACGATGAGCCGCTGAGTGAGGACGGCGATCTACCGCTGTTTGGTAATAGTAACGGCCAAACGCCTCCCCATTTGCGCCGCCGCGCCCGGCGCGTCGAATTGCATGAGGCAAACGCGGTGCTCAAGGTTTTCCAGGAACTAAGCCGGCGCGGTCTGGAAGTAGCCCATTATGCCACCAACGAAGAACCGCTTTTCGAACTGATCGATGGTGAAGGCGAGCGGGCGACCTCCATCCCGGTATCATCGATCCCCAAGATCCTGGAGACCGTCAAAGAGATTGGACGGCGCGGTGTCCAGATCAAACGGTTCAAAGGTTTAGGAGAAATGAACGCCAAGGAGCTCTTCTCTACCACGATGGATCCCGCTAGACGGAAACTGCTCCAAGTCGAGCTCAATGAGAATAACGCGGTCGAGGCTGACAAGATGTTTACGATCCTGATGGGTGACGTGGTGGAGCCACGCAGAGCGTTCATCGAAGACAACGCGCTGAACGTAAGAAACCTCGACGTGTGATGTCTGCGGTAGGGCGAAGAACTCGACGCGCTCAACGCTTTGTTTGTTCACTGGGAGAAGCCGCGCCGGTTTTGAGCCGTGAGGTTCACGCCAACGAAACGGCTCAAAACCGGCGCGGACAGCTGATACTAAGAAGGAAGCGGTAGGCGCGCTGAGTTTTTTCGCCCTACCGGTTCGCAAACGGCAAACTCTGAACTGTTCCAATGCCTGATCCAAACGAAAAAGTCGAAGCCGTCAATGTCGCAGAGGAGATGTCGAAGTCGTTCCTCGACTATTCGATGTCCGTCATCATCTCCCGCGCGCTGCCCGATGCTCGTGACGGATTAAAACCTTCCCAGCGCCGGATCCTCTATGCGATGCAGGGACTCGGCGTGCTGCCCAATCGCAAGCATACCAAATGCGCAAAGATCGTCGGTGAGACGATGGGTAACTACCATCCTCATGGCGATATGGCGATTTATCCGACCCTCGTCCATATGGCCCAGCCTTGGGCAATGCGCGAAGTCTTGATTGAAGGCCAAGGCAACTTCGGGTCGATGGACGGTGATCCGCCGGCGTCGATGCGGTACACAGAAGCCCGGCTAACCCACCTTGGCGCTGTCCTGATGGAGGACATGGACCGGGAGACGGTGGACTTCGTTCCCAATTATGACGAGACCACTCACGAGCCGACCGTCTTTCCTGCAGCGTTCCCGAACCTGCTGGTAAATGGCGGTACGGGTATCGCGGTGGGGATGGCAACCAACATTCCGCCGCACAACCTGGGAGAAGTTATCACCGGCGTCTGCGCGTTGATCGATAATCCCGCGCTGAGCCTCGACCAGCTGCTCGAGATTATCAAAGGACCCGACTTTCCCACCGGTTGTACCATCCACGGCGTCAGTGGCATTCGCCAATACTTCGAAACCGGTCGGGGAATTGTCCGGGTCCGAGGCAAGGCAACCATTGAGGAGGGAAGACAGAGCCGAGAAACCCTGGTGATCACCGAGATCCCCTTTAACGTCAATCGAGCTGAACTGATCAAACGGATTGCCGCGCTGATTCAGGAAAAGGTGATCACAGACATCAGCGATATTCGCGATCTGTCCGATGAAAATACCCGGATTGAGATCGAGCTCAAACGGGACGCAAACGCGAACGTGGTCCTGAATAATCTCTATAAGCATACCGCTTTGGAGAGCACTTTCGCCGTTAACATGCTCGCCATCGATCACGGGCGGCCGAAGCTGCTGTCGGTCATCGAGGCTCTCCACTGTTACATCGAGCATCGGCGAGACGTCGTACTTAGAAGGACTCGCTATTTACTGAGACAAGCAGAGCAACGAGCCGAGACCTTGGAAGGCTATTTAATCGCTCTCGCCAATCTCGATGATTTTATCGATATCGTACGGAACTCAGCGAATCGAGAGGAAGCGCGCGTAAAACTGTTGGCTTACGAGTTCAGCCAGAACCAGGTCGAGCAGATCGGTGTTCGCATCCGGAGCGCCGCACGTTTGGTGGACGGCCGATATAGTTTTAGCGAACAGCAGGCAGATCAGATCCTTGAGCTTCGGCTCTATCAACTGACCGGGCTGGAACGAGAAAAGATCACTGACGAATACGGCGGCCTTCTGACCCGCATCGATGACCTCGTCGATATTTTGAATCGGGCTGACCGGGTAATGACCATTATCAAGGAAGAGCTTTTAAAGGTTAAGGACAAATATGATTCCGCGAGGGTGACGGAAATCGTCCCGGCTGATGGCGATATCAACATCGAAGATCTTATAGCCAACGAAGGGTGCATTATCACGATTACTCACGGCGGCTATATCAAGCGGACAGCGGAAAGCGAATTCCGAGCTCAACGCCGGGGCGGTCGTGGAGTGATTGGGATGGCCACTCGCGAAGCCCAGATGGAGGGCGAGGAAGGCGATTTCGTTCAACACCTCTTCACCGCGAGTACTCACGATTCCCTGATGTTCTTTACGCAGTCCGGCCGCTGCTACGTAGAGAAGGTCTACGAGATTCCTGAGATGAGCCGGTCCTCAAAAGGGCGTTCGATTGCGAATCTGCTGGAGTTGCGACCTGAGGAGAAGATCGCGGCCACGTTACGCATCGAAGCGAAAAAAGAAGAGGGCTCGACCGAAGAAACGACTTGGAACCCGAGCCTGCATATCATGTTCGCGACCCGGCACGGTCTCGTGAAAAAAACCAACCTTTCTGAGTTCGCCAACGTCCGCAGGGGCGGAATTATCGCGATCCAAATCGAGCAGGACGATGAGTTGATCGACGCTCTGCTGACGAACGGCACCGAAGAAGTGGTCCTCATTACCAAGCAGGGGATGAGCATTCGGTTTAGCGAAGACGACGCTCGAGATATGGGACGGAACGCGATTGGCGTCTGGGGTATCCGGCCCGACGCGGAAGACGAAGTTGTCGGTATCGCAAAGGTGGTTGCCGACGCCAAACTGCTCGTGGCGGGAGCCAACGGCATCGGAAAAAGAACCGACTTCGAGGAGTATCGTCTGCAGTCTCGAGGCGGTAAGGGAATCATCACGATGAAGACCGGAGACCGAACCGGCGAAGTGATTGGCGCTTTGTCCGTTCACGAGGCTGACGAAGTGATGCTTATCACTACCGGCGGCCAAATGGTTCGCCTCCGTGTCGGCGAGATCCGGGAGACTGGTAGGAACACGATGGGCGTAAAACTCATCAATCTCATTGAGGGCGAGAAGCTACAGGATATTGCCCCCGTCGTTTCCCAAGAGGATTTGGAAACGGAGGGCGAGGAGGCCTAGATGGCCCGGCCTTCTGGGTCTGGCCGTTAGAGGGTCGGAACTCAGCTCCGTAGGAGCAAAGTCTCATAGCTGCGCCGCCGGATTCGGAATCTAAAACCTATATAGATTCCGCTCCTACGGAGCCGCCTTTCGGACTTCTAATGGGCAAACACAGAAGGCCGTCTACCGCTGGGAGCCCCCTAGCCCAGATCTGTTCCCCCTAGGATACTCGCGCCAATCAGACGCTTATCTGGGGTGCAATATGTATACTTATAGCCAACATCTGGCCGATTTCGCCTTTCGAGCCTAGGATGGCGCCATCGTGACTCGTATTCTGATTCTTTCCGCTTTTCATGAAACTAAAAATTCTTTTGCGGTTGCCGACGCTCGTTTGCTCTTTAGAGTTTAGGCACTTCAGTTATGGGAACGCGAAAGCGAAAACTGTCAGTCAAAAGGCTCCCGGTTCAACGCCAGCTTGAGCTTTCCCACGAGGGGCAATATTTCGACCTGAGAGCGCTGTTCGATAAGCTAAACGCTGAATATTTTAATGGCGCGCTTCGCGGCTACACCATCACTTGGGGTCGCAAGCGAAGACTGCCCCCGAAAGAATATTTTGTTTTTGGTACGATCCAAGAAGAGGACCGTATCATCCGGATTCATCCTCTGCTCGATGCACCGTTTGTTCCGACCTGGTTTCTCGAATACGTCATCTATCACGAGATGCTTCACGCGGTTGTACCGGAGGAGGAAGACGCCACCGGTCGTCGCCGGATTCATACGGACGAATTCTATCGTCGAGAACAGCGGTTTCATTGCTACCAGCGGGCTCGTCGGTGGGAGGACGATAACCTGGATCGATTTCTAAGGTAGGGAGCGACGGATTATGAGGGTCTTGGTGGCCACGTGCACGTTTCCAGAGCACGAGATCGCCTGGAGAATCAGTCGGGATGCGGTGGAAAAAGGGTTCGCCGCTTGCGCAACCCTGATACCTGAAGCCAAATCGATCTACCGCTGGAAAGGCCAAATCGAGACGGCCAATGAAACAGCGGTCGTCTTCAAGACGACTGAGGACCAGTTCGAGACTCTTCAGAACTTTGTCCTGAAAGAACACCCGTACGAAGTGCCGGAATTCGTGGCTTGGCCGGTGACCGATGGCTCACCGGAATATCTCGCCTGGGTGGAGGCAAGTACGACAGAGAACAAATAGAGCTAGACGCTTTGGTCCCGCCCGCCGGCGCTGAGGTCGTGGAGCTCAGCGCCGTCCAAACACTAAATAAATCGGATCGCCCTTACGGCTTCTTGCTCGGGCTCGGGAATCCACCCGGCTTCGTATTTATCGCCGGAGTATTCGATGCGCCCGGACTTTCCTTCTTAGCCGCTGAAGGCGCAGCCGCCGGCCGATTCGCGTTCAACTTCGCGATCACCATGTCGCTGAAATCGATATCGGATCTAGCAAACAGCAACACAGGGGTGCCCAAAGCAGCGCTTTGCCCCGATTTATCGAAAACCAAGTCGAAGTTCTGTGCCTTAACCTGGTCGGTCACAACCTTCATGATCTCTTCCACCAAAGCCGAAATCATGTGGGACTTCTCGTCTTGCAGCTGTTTTTGACGAGTCGACCGAAAGTCCTGAATTTCGCGCTCTAACCCATTGGTCTCCGCGATTTTTGAATCCCGCTCTTGGGCCTTCTGGTCTTTGCTGGCGCCACTGAGGTCGGGCTTATTTAATTCCTCATTTAGCTTATTGATGGAATCAAGATTCTTCTTGTAGCTATCCATCCGCTGGTTCAGCTCGTCTTGGGCAGACCTTTGAGCCTCCTCTAGCTTTTGTTGCGCCTCCTGAGTTTTGTAGTAGCCCGCCATGACTTTAGACATGTCGATGGTACCGATTTTTAACTCCGCTTTTGCTTGGGACAATACGCCAAAGCCCAAGCTGGCAGCGACGCAAGCCCCCACGACGAATGAGGATTTATTCATTATATTCATTAACTAACAATGGATGGGACTCTCCGGTTTGAGTGAGACGCCCCCGTGCGAATTCTGTTCAAAATTGGTAACCCACGCTGAATTGGAAACGCCCGGAGGAGTTATTGAACTTGTCTGATTGAATCGGAATACCGTAATCCAGCCGAATCGGCCCGATTGGCAGATTCAAGCGCAGGCCGAACCCGAAGTCGGAGTTATAGTCGTAGGTACCAAAGCTCCAGGACTTGACGTTCACGAAACCAGTATCATAGAACACAGCGAAACGAACCCGGTCGATGATCGGAATAGTGTATTCGACGGTTAACCGGGCCATCGAATTACCGCCAATATCATCACCTTGTGCATCCTTGGGACCGACCCGATCGAAGTCAAAGCCACGCAAGTTGTTTGCGCCTCCCAAAAAGAGTCGATCGTAAATCGGCACAGAGGTTCCTCCACCCCAGTTCGCAACCGTTGCCACTTCTCCGTCAAAAAGCAGAATCGTGTCAAAAGGCAAGTGGAAATATTGTTCTCCCTCCAGATCAAACCCGTAAAGTTGAGCGTCACCGCCTAAAAAGCCGCCCGCGACATAAACCGAAAAATCGACTCGTTGTCCAGTGCGGGTCAAGAATGCGTTGTCGCGTTTATCGTATGTAATCGTGTAAGTAAGCCGGCTTTCCAGCGTCGACCCGGCCTGCGAAGTAATCGCCGGGTCAGTGGTCGTGATGTTGAAGATGTCCGTCTCTTGCAACCGGTAGGTGAATTTCTGCGCCAGGAAGTTTGTGATCGGCTGCCTCAAGAAGACGTCGAACCCGTAGTACTTCTCGTCGTAAACGTTACTAAAGAAAGACGAGTCCAGATAAAAGGCATCCGTCCCTACAGCCAATCTTTTGTCCAGGAAGTATGGTTCCGTAAAATTCGCAGTCACCTGCTTCTCTTGCGTTCCGATCTGGACCCGAACTCTGAACTTTTCACCGGCGCCAGTGAACGTTTTCCAGTTCAGGATATCAAAGTTTCCTTGGCTCAGTTCGGCGAAGCCGAGCAAGCCCTCGTCGGAACTGAAGCCCATACCGAAGTTCAAAGACCCGGTGCGCTTCTCCTGCACCACGATATTCAGGTCTTTTCGTCCAGGCACCAGCGTATCCGAGGCGTAGCTGTCGACCTTTTCGAAATACTGCAACCCTTCAAGTCGTTTCTTACTGATATCCACACGCACCGTGTCAAAGACGTCACCTGGTGCGAGCACGAGTTCACGGCGAATCACCTTGTCCTTAGTACGGGTGTTGCCGCTGATATTGATGCGTTCGACGTACGATTTGATCCCTTCCTCGATCTTATAGTGGAGATCAACTAGGCCTGGACCGGCCGGCGTCGTTTGCACCGCTACTTTAGCGTCGGCGTAGCCAGCAACTCCGTATGCATCCTCAACGGATTTGATGTCTTTCTCCAGCTTTTGCGGCGAGAAAATCTGCCCTTCCTTTTGTTTGATAACCTTCCGGAAGTTCGCTTCCGTGACGACCTGGAGTCCCTCGATCGTCACCGCGTTAATGTGGTATTGGATGCCCTGCTCGATGTAGATATCGATATCGACATACTTCGGACCTTCGCGGTTGATCTTGACGTCAGTCACCTGAACATCCTCGTACCCGTTGTCTTGGAATAATTCTTTTATCTTTTGGACATCCTCATCCAGCTGCGCGCTGTTGAGCTTGCCGGCGCCAGTTAAAAAGGCGAGAACATTACTCTCCTGCGTCTTCATCGCCTTCTTAAGCCGTTTGGAGCTAATCGCAGTGTTACCCGTGAACCGGATCCTTTTTACGATGGATTTGGTGCCTTCACTGATCGAGTAAGTAACCGACGCCGTTCCCCGATCTTCATTGGTCTCGACCTTGTATTGGACGTCGACATCTGGGTAACCTCTCTTTTGATAGAGATCGACAACCTTCTGGCGCGCTGTCTCTAAGGTCTGTTCATCCAGTGGCGAATTGATTTTCAGCGCCATTTCCTTACGAATCCTGGAGGTCTTGACCTTCTCGTTCCCGACCACATAAACACTCGCTAAGGTGACCCTGGTCTGAACGACAACGATGACTTTTACGCCGTCCGGCAACGGCTCACCATAAATTCGGACGTTGGTGACGAGGCCGGTCGCATAAAGCGCGCGCACGTCATCCTCGACAACGGTCTCCGAATATGGCTGACCAACCGTTGTCTTCATGTTGGTCAAAATTCGCTGCCGGCTCAACGTAGCAGGTCCGGCATACTGGATCTCAATTTGGCGAACAATTGGACCGGCCGCGCGCTGGGGACCAGGCGGCGTCGCTTGCGGCTGCGCTGCTGGAGCCTGTTGAGGTGGCGTGTTTGGAGGAGCAGGTTGCTGTTGCGCATAAATCGAAGGCGCGACAAAACCGAGCAACACCAACCACAATAGCCATCTGCGTTCTGGCATACGCTTTTGCTTCATAGGTATGGGGAGCCAACGATCAGAGCGAATGGCGCTAATTCACGATGATGACGTCCAAAACGTCAACCAGAAAAACCGCGAACGGTCGCGCTTTCAATTCAGCAAGCTGTAAACATTGTTCCGGGGGTGCGGTTCATATCCGGCCTCAGTAATTAGCCGCTCGATTTCATCCCGCGACAACCGAAAGGTCGTGCCAGCGCTGCTCACGACATTTTCTTCCATCATTACGGATCCGTAGTCATTCGCACCGTAGCTCAATGCGAGCTGGCCGATCTTAGGTCCCTGCGTCACCCACGAGCTCTGCAGATTCTCTACATTATCTAAGTAGATCCTCGCCAAGGCCTGGGTTCGTAAATACTCAGCCGAGCCAACGGGCTTCGCCTTTAGCACCACATTTTCCGGCTGAAATGTCCAGCAAATGAAAGCTGTAAACCCACCGGTCTGGTCCTGAAGCTCCCGAATCCGGTCCAGATGCTCGATCCGGTCTTCGATGGTCTCCACGTGTCCAAACATCATGGTGGCACTGCTCCGCAGACCTTCCTCATGCGCTATTTCCATGACTCGCAACCACTGCGCCGTATTACATTTCAAAGGAGCGATCCGGTTGCGCACCCGGTCGACCAGAATCTCGCCTCCTCCTCCTGGAATTGAGCCAAGCCCGGCCTCTCGAAACTTCACGATGACGTCCCGAAGCGACATGCCGAATACGTCAGCGAAATGGTTAAATTCAGGGGGACTGAAAGCGTGGATATTAATCTGGGGAAATTTTTCCCGGATATGGCTAAGCAGGTCCAGATAGTAATCGATCCCCAATTTTGGGTTATGACCGCCCTGCATTAAGATCTGTACACCCCCGATACCGGCCAATTCTTCGATCTTCTGGTCGATCTGCTCGTGGGTCAGCACATAAAAATCAGGATCTTTTTCCGTCCGATAAAAGGCGCAAAACTTGCAATAAACATTGCAAACGTTCGTGTAGTTAATGTTGCGCTCAACGATGTAGGTGACGACCTCGTTCCCTCGTCCCCCGTAGGCGGCTGCTTTCGCTAACTTGCGGCGGTGATCGGCCAACGCGCCAAGCTCTTCGATCGGGAGCCCATATAATTCCAACGCTTCTTCTTTATTGATGCGTTCACCGTCGAGCACCTTATCAATAACATCCGCGCCGGAAATCAGAGCATTCATTAGCAGGGCTAGTATTAAACCACTCCTTTGTCGCGTTCCAGTGCGTTTCACAGGCGGCACGGGTCCTCGGCTTCGTTGCCATCCTCGGTTGCAAACGGAGTAAATCAGTAATCAGTGGAGCAGTAATCAGTTCGGATCTGACTCAGTCTTAGTCACTGATTACTGACACACTGATTACTGATTACTTACTCAAGCCGAAACCGAGAACGATCGACACTGGAAACCTGCGCTAGAAACAGTCACATTGGAGCCAAAGCGTGGCCGAAAATTTTTACCAAGAAACCATCCAGTCGCCCAAGAGCCCATTTGACCTATCGCTACGGCCTCCGTTGTTCTCTGAATTTCAGGGGCAAGTCCGCGTAAAAGAGCGGCTCGAACTCATGGTAGCCGCGGCCAAACAACGAGGCGATGTGCTCGAACATATCTTGTTGAGCGGGCCTCCGGGTCTGGGAAAAACGAGTCTGGCTTTCATTTTGGCCAACTCGATGGGCGTCAACATTAAATCGACGAGCGGTCCGATGATTGAGAAAGCAGGCGATCTGGCCGGCATCCTGACGACGCTTGAGCGCGGAGATATCCTATTTATCGATGAGATCCACCGGCTCCAGCCGGCCATAGAAGAGTATCTCTACCCGGCTATGGAAGATTTCCGTTTAGATATTATCATCGATCAAGGACCGAATGCGCGGAGTGTGCGGCTCAATTTACCTAAGTTTACTCTGGTCGGCGCAACCACGCGCGCGGGTTTGATTAGTTCCCCTTTGAGGTCCCGGTTCGGGATGACCAGCAGACTGGACTATTACAGCGCCGAGGAACTGACAAACGTTATCGACCGGAGCGCAGGCCTTATCACGATAGAAATCGATAGAGAAGGCGCTGCCGAGATCGCAGCTCGCTCACGTGGCACTCCGAGGATCGCGAATAACCTGCTGCGCTGGGTCCGTGATTACGCTCAGGTCAAAGCCAGCGGCACCATTAACAAAGAAGTAGCCGATCTCGCGTTGAAAATGCTCGATATCGACAACGACGGATTGGACGAGATGGACAAACGGCTATTGGCGGCCCTGATCTCCCGCTTCCAAGGTGGTCCGGTCGGCCTTAATTCACTCGCGGTGTCGCTAGGAGAGGATCCAGGCACGATCGAGGAAGTGAATGAGCCTTATCTAATCCAAGAAGGATATCTCCAGCGGACCGCTCAAGGACGTATCGCGTTGCCCAAAGCTTACAAAAAGCTGGGGTTAGAACGCACGTCAGATGGACAGAAAGAACTGTTCTAGGTCGAGCGCCTGACCCTCTTAAGAAGGAGCCAGGAGCCAGAATCCAGGAGTCAGGAGGGTACACGTCACGTTCGTAAACTGCATTGGTGCCTTCTTCAAAAAACGATTTCGCCAATGTGATCGAATCAATGCCTGCCGATCCGAGGAACATGACCCAACTGCTCTACGGCGAATTTTGAGTCGCGCCCTCCTGACTCCATTCTGGCTCCTGGCTCCTGTCCGACGAGCAGGCGCTCGTCACTAATTGTTCGCTTCGCTTGAAGCTTTTCGCCTGACCCGCAACGGCGTCGGCGCATTTCCGTCCTGATACTTAATCGTTGAAGGCCAAATAAGCCGCCAGGGCTGTTCTTTCACCTTCCCCGAGAGTTCAGTCATATCCGCCGCGAAAATGTTCACTTTAGGGAAAAAGACGTCTAACTCTCCCTGAAACTGGCTTAGCACGCTTTTTAATCGGACAGACGCGGAATCGAGGTTTGCTAACGCCTTCGGCAGGTGGTCATCCTTTTCGACTTGGCCCACCAATCCTTGCACGTCTTTGAGCGTTGTTTGAACCCCAGCCAGCGTTTCATCCACCGTGCCCCCTTTTGCGGTCAACTGCTGTAGATTCCGGCCGACCACCCCAAAACTATCGATAGTTCTATTCAATGTTGTTAAGAACTCTGAATCCTTTCCCGTCAATCGCGTAAGATTCTCGGCGGTCCGGCGGAGTTCTAGCAGCGTATCGGTGGCCTGTTTCAACATGGGGTTCAATTGCTGCACGAGAGCAGGACCAACCTCTCCCAAATCCGGTGAACGCACCCCGACAAATGCGTCTCCATTTACCGCTCTGCCTGATTTGGGATTACCCTGAGTAAAATCGATGACCGACTCCGCCAATAGCCCAAATGAGCGCATCGTTACGTTGTTTTCTTTGAAGACCTCTGCGTCGGCAGAGACCTGCACCGTGATCACGGCCTCGTATTCGGGCTTGCCGGGCGGCCTCTCGGAGACTGGGACCGGCGATTGGATAAAATCGACCGTGCCGATTTTTCTGCCGGCTAAAGTCACGTCCGCACCGGGCTTGATCGCCGCAGCATCATCAAAAAATATTCGATAGTGGATGATCGGCCGAAATAACCCCGGCGCCGACAGATAAAGGACGATACCGACCAATAGCCCAACGGTCAGAATCACCAATATGCCCGTCCGAATCTCACTACGTATTATTTGCATCGGGCAATTGCTCAGTCATCGGGCCTTCAACTCCGCCGGTAACAAATTGACGAACGACCGGGTCTTCAGAGCTCTTAAACTGCTCTGGCGAGCCGTCCTGGATAATCGCGCCCTGATACAGCATGGCCATACGCGTGGCGATCCTGAAAGCGCTGTCCATTTCATGGGTAACGATAACCGAGGTTGTATTTGTCTTCTCGGTGAGATTAATGATCAACTCGTCGATCACCGAGCTCATGACGGGATCGAGCCCGGCCGACGGTTCGTCGAACAGCATGAGTTCTGGGTCCATCATTAACGCTCGAGCCAGGCTGACCCGTTTACGCATACCGCCGCTCAGCTCGGAGGGCATCTTGCTCTCTGTTCCACTCATCCCCACCAAAGCCAGTTTTCCTTCCACTAACGTATCGATCTCACTCTCGGATTTGCGTCCCAACTCTCGCGCCGGCAAAGCCAGGTTATCCCTGACATTCAGGGAGCTGATCAGAGCCGAATATTGATATACCATCCCTATTCTACTTCGCAGCAAATTCAGTTTGCTTCTACTTAAGCGATTAACCCGCAAATGCTTGTACTTTATCTCGCCAGCGGTCGGCTTCAAGATTCCCAAAATCAATCGCAGCATGGTGCTTTTTCCGCCCCCGCTCTGCCCGAGGATAACCAAGCGATCTCGAGGAAAGATCTTTAATTCGATCCCGTTGAGGACAGGTTTCCCGGAAAAAGCGAGGATAACCTGATTCAAATGGACCAATGGCGTTTCCGTCATTTGGTGTACTGAGTAACGATTATATTAAAAAGGCTGTCGAAACCAATTACGCTCGTGATGGCTATCACGACGCTCCCCGTTGTCGCACGCCCGACACCTTCCGCTCCACCTTGGACGGTGAGCCCTTTAAAGCACGCGATTAGTCCGATAACGAGTCCGAAAAAAGCGGCTTTGAAAAAGCCAGTCACGATATCATTTACGAGGAGACTGCTCAGTACCGAGTCGAAGAAGAAGGCGGGTACGATGTTCAGGCTAACCCAGGAAATCAAACACGACCCAATCAGGGCCGCTATTACGGAGCAAACCGTTAGGCAGGGCATCGCCCCCACAATCGCCACCAGGCGTGGCGCCACCAAGAACCGGAGTGGACCTATCCCCATGGCTTCAATGGCTTCTACTTCTTCAGCGACTTGCATGGTACCGAGCTCAGCCGTAAAAGCAGCGCCGATTCGTGCTGCCAACACGATTCCCGTAATCAGCGGCCCGAGCTCTCGGGTAAACGCAATCGCGATCAGCGATGGAATCAGTCGCTCCACACCAAACTTTTCCAGCTGATATCCGGTCAGCAGCGCCATGGTCAGACCAAGGAAAAATGAGACCATCAAAACCAAAGGCACCGACCCGACCGCTGTGCGATCCGTTTGTACAAAGAGAGCCGAGGGCCGAAATGGCAGGCGTCCCCTGCGGACGCTGTCGGCCATCTCTTCCGCAGTATTTAGAAAAAGCCAAACGATACTGCCCAGGTTAACCAGGGCATTCCTCGTCAAGAAACCGATCCGATAAAGCAAACCGTACTTATTAGACCTCCGCGGCCTGGAATCAAGGTGATTAGTGATTGGTGATTTGTGATTGTTGGGGCAATCGCCTTCTTCCGATTCCTTGCCATCTCGGGTTCTAGATCGCTGAATTGGTGGGGCGAGGCTCCCGAATGGCCTATGTGCCTTCCGAAGCCGCTGGTTTTGCGGTATGCTTGGTGAGGGTTAGGACAATAAGCGTGCCGAGCCGTGGCGAAGCGCTGGGTCACGGCTCGGCGCGTTCTTAGGCCTAATATCCGTCATTAGAAAACCATCATCAGCCGCTTCGGTAGAATCGTCCGGACGTTCGGGAGCCTCGCCCCACCAATCACTAATCACCAATCACGTCTTCGACCTCTTCCCCTTCCGCCGCAAACAACCCGCTCTGATATAGGCGGCGATAGATTCCGTTGGCGAGCAGTAGCTCATCATGAGTTCCTCGCTCCACAATCTCGCCTTCGTCCAGAACCAGAATCTGGTCTGCCTGGCGGATCGTCGACAATCGATGGGCGATCACAAAACTAGTCCGGCCCAAAAGCAGGCGCTGCAAGGCCGCCTGAATCTCCCGCTCCGTTTCCGTATCCACACTGGCAGTCGCCTCGTCCAGCACCAGAATCGGCGGATCTTTCAAAAGCGCTCTCGCGATGGAAAGCCTCTGCTTCTCGCCGACACTCAGCTTGACTCCGCGTTCGCCAACTTTTGAGTCCAGTCCTCCTGGCAGTTTCCTTACAAAACCGATCGCAAACGCTGCAGTTAAAGCTTCCTCCAGCTCTGCTTCGGAAGCTTTCGGATTGCCGAAGAGAAGATTCTCGCGGATCGAGCCGTTAAACAAGAAAGTCTCCTGCGTTACAAAACCGACGATCTGGCGCAGAGTCGCTTTAGACAATCGCCGGATCGAGCGTTGATCCACCAGAATCTCGCCTCCTTCGGCACCAAGCTCATAGAAACGAAGCAGGAGACTAACTAAAGTCGATTTTCCCGCTCCGGTGTGACCCACCAACGCGATCATTTGCCCCGGCGAGGCCCACAACGAGACGTTTCGAAGAGCCAATCGCCCCGGCTCGTAGCCAAAGTTAACGTTTCTATATTCAACGGAACCCAATGGGCTAAAATCCGGATCCGGCCCAGATGTCTCCTCGCGGGGTTGATCCAATATCTCGTACAAGCGATCGGCCGCCGCTCTGCTAGCCTGCAACATTTGATTCAAACTGTGGAGCCGGCTGACAGGCTCATACAGGAAACGCACAAGAATCAGGCTGCCTACCAATTCCCCTACGCCCATCTGCCCATGTAACACGGCGTTTCCGCCAAACGCGGTCACAATCACGAGTCCGCATCCGGCAAAAAACTCCATACTGGGATCATAAATTGCCCAGGCTTTCATCACCACGAGAGTCGCATCTTTGAGCTTACCGCCTGCCCGGTCGAATCGTTCGTGCTCCGCTTCTTCTCGAGCGTAAGCCTTGATTTGGCGGACACCGGCCAGGTTGTCGTGTAATAGGGCATTCATGGCCGAGGCCGCTTTCCTCTGACCGGCATAACGGGACTTGGCCGTCACCGTGTACCAGACAGCTCCCGCAACCAGAAAAGGGACCGGCACCAGCGCCAAAAGACCTAACCATGGCTCCGTCCCGATCAGCATTGCAGCCACAACGATGATTTGCAGCAGGGCTACGCTGCCTTGCTCAATTCCGTCGATAAGGACTCTTTCGACCACGTTAACATCCTCAAGCACCCGGGTCATAATATCCCCAGTGGCTTGTTGATCGAACCAAGAGAGGGGCAGTCTTTGAATGTGGTTATAAAGATCGCTTCTCAGATCGAAGATGACGCGTTGTTCGAACGTATTATTGAGAAGAATCCGCATACCATTGGCCAAGTTCTGCACCGCGAAAGCACCCAAAGCCACCAGAGCTAAAGGCAGGATCAATTCCGGATGATTCCCACGTACGGCGTCATCGATGATCCGCTGGGTCACGCCAGGAAAGACCACCACCGTGATCGTGGCGAGGATCGCAAACCCAAGGTTCCCTGACCCTAACCACGGGTATCGGCGCAAATAATGGAAAACACGAAAGATCGTCGGCATTCGAACTATTTTCTACTAACCGGATCTGAGACTCGAGCAACCGGAAACGCGTTTCTCAATCAATCGCCGGTTGCACCACAAAGACACAGAGAACCCGAAGTTCGGATTTGTTCACGTTTGGTTCCAGCTGAATAGAGGCCGCACAAACGCAACAATCAGCAAGCGATCCGAAAGTCACTACCATCCGCTAAAGTCTTGGCATCCTTACCTTTGTGTCCTCTGTGTCTCTGTGGTGAAATTAGCCTCGGTAAACGAGAAAGGATGTGGACTTCATCGGCTCAAAACTAATCTCTCCTCTGGCTCCTCGACTGTCCGCCACTCTCCTGGATTCAAATCCCTCATGACTAAGCTGGCGATTCGAACCCGGATCAGCCGCAAGGTGGGATACCCGACGGCAGCGGTCATTCGGCGAACCTGCCGGTTCTTCCCTTCCGTCAGCACGATGCTCAGCCAGCTGTCCGGCACGGTCTTCCGAAATCGGATGGGAGGATCCCTCGGCCGAATCGGCGGCGCTGGATCCAGCCGGCTGACCCGGCATGGCAACGTCTTTCGCCCCTGGATCAAAACCCCGGCTTCTAACCGCCGCAGCTCTTTCGTGCCCGGCAAGCCTTCCACTTGGACCCAATATTCCCGCTCATGACCGTGCTCAGGGTCCAAAATCCGCGTGTTCCACCGGGCCTCGTCACTCAGTAACAAGAGTCCCTCTGAGTCCGCATCCAGCCTTCCGATAGGGTAAACAGCCGAAGGAAAACCGAAACCGGCCAAGGTCGGGCGATTTGAACCGTCCGAGGTAAATTGTGAGATTACGCCAAAAGGTTTGTGGAAGGCGATCAACACATGCTTGGTAGGGCGAGGCTCCCGAATTACCGATGGATAACCGCAGGGCTGCTGACTGGTCACACCAACAGCATATGGCTACGCCCACCGCTTGCCGAGCCGAACCCAGTGCGGCGAAAATTCGCACTGCCATGGGCACTTGTACAGAGTCTTACGATTAGATTAACCAAAGACCCGCGGCTCGGCAGCTTGGTGGTCTATTGAGTCAGGGGATTTCCGGTCAGTGCGGGCTTTGGAAACAGCGCTGGATTATTCGGGAGCCTCGCCCTACCACTGATTATCGCCCACATGGACATTGCATTACCAATTTTCGAGCTCGAAGACAGGATCGTCGAAGCTCTGGCCAAAACTCCTCGGTTGATCCTGCAGGCGCCCACCGGCTCGGGCAAATCGACTCAGGTGCCGCAGATCCTGCTCGACCACGGCTTATCTGGCGATGGCCAAATCGTTGTGCTGCAGCCTAGACGGTTGCCGACTCGATTGCTTGCCGCTCGAATCGCTGAAGAACGGGGCGCGATCTTGGGCGAAGAAGTGGGCTACCAGATCCGTTTGGATAATGTTGCTTCATCAACAACCAGGATCCGTTTTGTTACAGAGGGCGTCTTACTCCGGCAGATGGTGAGTAATCGCCGGCTGGCCGGAATCTCGGTCATCATCTTTGATGAGTTTCACGAGCGCCATCTTTATAGCGATATTGCGCTCGCTCGGGCTCTTGAGATCCAGGAGAGCTATCGCCCGGATTTAAAGCTGGTGGTGATGTCGGCCACACTCGAGACCGTACAGTTGCAAGCTTACCTAAATCCCAGCACGCTTTTGACCTCAGCGGGACGCACATTCCCGGTCGAGATTGAATACCTTAAGCGTCAAGTGGTCGACGAACCGCCATGGGAGCTGGCCGTCGACGCGCTCCAACAAGCGGATCAGGATCAGGGCGACGTACTCGTCTTTATGCCAGGGGCGTACGAGATCGCTCGAACGATCGAGGAGATCAAACGCTCTCGATTCGACGGAGTGGTGTTGCCATTGCACGGTGATCTGTCGCCTCGCTCCCAAGACGCAGCGGTCGCTACCTACGACAAACGTAAAGTCGTCGTTTCAACCAATGTTGCCGAAACCTCGCTCACCATCGACGGGGTTACCTTGGTCATCGATAGCGGCCTAGCCAAAATCGCCAAGTACGACCCCCATCGCGGCATCAACACTTTGATTCCGGAGAAAATCAGCCGGGCGTCAGCGGATCAACGTGCAGGCCGAGCGGGGCGAACCGCACCGGGACGTTGTATCCGACTGTGGTCTGAACGGGATCAGCTGAACCGACGGCCCCAGGACCTCCCAGAGGTGAAACGGCTGGATTTAGCGGAAGTGATCCTCAATCTGAAGGCTGCCGGTGTATCGGACATAGACCGGTTTCGCTGGCTGGAACACCCCGATGCTCGATCGTTGGCGCGAGCGATCGAACTGCTCGCCGATCTGGGCGCGATCGATCGGCACACCGAAGAAATTACCCCTTTGGGCACGCGCATGCTCTCGTTCCCGGTACATCCGCGCTACTCCCGAATGTTACTCATGGCTGACGAGCTGGGCTGCGTTTCGACCGTGGCCCTAATCGCCGCTCTCACTCAAGAACGTTACCTTCTACGCCGGGCGGAGAACAAACAGATGGAGCACGACCGCGAGCTGTTGTTGGGCGGTGAGGCCGAGTCGGATTTCTTTGTATTAATACGCGCGTGGCTCTACGCGAATCAGCATGGGGCCGAACAAGCCAAACGTCTTGGGATCCGCTACTCAATCTCTCAGCAGGTAGGACGCCTCTTCGATCAATTCCTCGATATTGCCAAGGCAGAGCGTTTGGACATTTCAAGGCCCCCCGATGATTTCAATGCCGAGTCACTGGGTAAGTGTCTCTTGGTCGGTTTCTCTGATCATCTAAGCCGGCGGGTCGACGCCGGGACGTTAAGATGCGACCTGGTCCACAACCGGCGAGGTGTTCTTGCCCGCGAAAGCGTCGTTCACAAGAGCCCGCTCTTTGTAGCGGCTGAAATCCGAGAGATCCAAGCGCGAGATGAAGAGTTTCTAATTTTGCTGTCGCTGGCAACGGCGGTGAGAGAAGAATGGTTGCGCGAACTTTATCCGGAAGATTTTCAGGAAACTCACACCGAGTACTACGACCCGGCTCTACGTCGAGTAGTGGGACGCACGGATCAGATCTTCCGCGACCTCGTGCTCCACAGCCGCAAGACCGACCCTCGCGGCGACGACCTGACTCTGTCAGCCCTTGCCGCGGAGGTTATCAACGGGCGTTGTCCGTTGGACCATTGGGATCACGAGGTTGAGCAGTGGATAACGCGGGTTAATTGCCTGCACGATTGGTGCCCGGAACTCGAATTGCCAGAGATCGATCAGGAAGCTCGCAGCTATTTGATTACGCAGATTTGCGAGGGCGCTATCAGCTATCGCGAAATCAAGGATCGCGCGGTTTGGCCGGTGCTCAAAGCCTGGTTACCACCGTCAAAACTATCTTTAGTTGATCGTTTGGCGCCGGCCCGATTCGAGCTTCCCGGCGGCAAACGCCTCAAGCTCTCCTATACGCGAGGTCAGCCGCCGGTTTTGTCGGCAAGAATCCAGGACCTTTACGGCGTCGAAGAATCTCTAAAAGTGTGTTCTGGACGGGTCTCAGTGCTTATCCACGTGCTCGCTCCGAACAATCGTCCCATTCAAATCACCCAGGAACTCACGACGTTCTGGCGGGAAGCGTATCCCAAATTGAAGCTAGAATTGCAGCGCAAATATCCAAAGCACGAGTGGCGGTAGCCCGCTGCCGTCATAGGCAGCGCGCTATGACAAAAGACAGAAGGCTCCTGCCTTCTGTCTTTTGTAATTGAAATGATGACTGATGCATCATTTCATTTGGAATCTTCCGTCCACGGCTTGTTAGCCTGGTAATATATCAGACGCCGTTGAAACTGCGGGATGTCATCTGGATCGCCGGCAAGAATCGCTTTCCCTTCCCAACGCTGGGCTGAAGGGAAATCGCCTTGGGCCGCGTACGCGGCCGCCAAAACATCCAGAATGGTCGCATCTTTTTCGTGCGCCGATTTAGATGCTTCGGTTGCCAACTGCATCGCTGCAGCCGGATTGTGGACCTTCGGGTCTTTCGTTGTGGCGTACAGCCATGCCGCCCCGGCTCGGCTATAAGGATCTTTGGGATCGGCTTTGGCCGCTTCGAGAAACGTATTGACCGCCTCCGCCTTATTACCCAGGCGGCTCTGGGCATTTGCTTTTAGGATCTGCAGTTGACAAACATTCAACCGGTTGGCATCTCCGTTGTTGGTCTGTAACGCATGGTCAACCGCATCGATCACATCTTTGTGCCGATTCAAGTTCGCCGCGGCCGCTGCGCGGGCCGCATATAACCACCAACGTTCCGGATGCTGTTTTACGGCCTTAGTCACAAAATTGTAGGCGTCTTTCCATTGCCCGTTCTCGCAGAACACTCCGAACGCGCTTGCTTCGGCTTTTTCCTCAGGGGTGAATTTATGGCCCGGCGGAAAAATCTCGTCAAAGCTTTGGTTTGGGGCAGGCCCCTGACCCTTCCGGGCGATCCGATGCTTTGACAACCGATGCATCTTCGCGGCTTGGGTCTTCTTAGTTGTTTTGTGTGTGCTCGACGACGCCTGGGCGACTCCGCTCAGCAGCCACGCCATCAGCAAAAAAATTCCTGTAATTCTAAAAACAAATCTCACTTTTCCAGCTCTGAATCCGTGAATCTCTCACCCGGATCTCGACGTTTTACAATCTGCCTCTGAGAGAGTCTTGTTATCGCTCTGATTGAATAAACGCCCGAGAATCTGCCGCAGACCTAAGCAGACGTCACGATTTTTTGGTTTTTTCTTTTTCCCCTGCATATTGTATCAAATCTCCTCACTATGATTGCGGGAACTTCAAGCCGCGACGCAACGGTTCAAGATCGTCTTCGCGGTGCAGTCTGGGGCCAATTCGTTGGTGACGCTGCCGCCCTGGGTACACATTGGATTTACGATCTGCAAGAGCTGTCAGCTCAATTTCCGGGCGGAGTTGTTGGTTTCGAAAGTCCTCAGCCAGGACACTATCACGAAGGGCGGAAACCTGGCGACCAGACCCACTACGGGGACGGCGCCTTAGTCCTCCTCGAGTCGATAGCCGAAGTTGGAGGCTTCGATGCTCGTGCTTACGGGAAACGATTTGTCGACACGTTCGGGTCACCCAATTACCGGGGTTATCTGGACAAGGCAACTCAGGGCACTTTGGAAAATTATCGACGGTTCTGTGAAACTAACCCTTCCGACCGTTATGATTTCCAAGAAGGCGCTGACGACGATCAACTCGCGAATGCGTCGCGGCTCGCCAGCCTGGTGGCCCGTTACTGGCGGGAGCCCAACCTGCCGGATCTAGTGGAAGTAGCGACTAGGGTTTGTCAAAACAACCCGGCAGCGATCGGGTACATGAAATTTAACGGTCTGTTCTTGGTAGAACTTTTGTTCGGCAGGGACATTCATCGGGCGCTGAACAACGCTCAAGTCAGAATCGATTACGTGGCTCCAGCTCTCAGCCCGGAGATCCGGCAGAAAATACAACAAGCGCTCGGTGAAACGTTCGAAGAAGTAACGGAAGCGACCTTGACCTTCGGACAGGCTTGCCCGCTGCCTCAAAGCTTTCCATCGGCACTCCATGCTTTCTTAAAGCACAGTGACGATTTCGAAACTGCGATCCTGGCAACCCTGCGAGCCGGCGGCGACAATGCCGGGCGAGCTGCGATGCTCGGCGCCTGGCTAGGTGCGCACCTGGGGATCGACGCCATCCCAAGGGATTGGCGCTCCAAGCTCACTGCCGAGTCGCGTATCTCCGCTGCACTGGACAGGATCTTGCTGGACGAAAGTTGAAGCAACGCGCAGCGCTTCCCACCAATCACCACTCACTAATCACCAATCACCGTCCTCACCCTACCTCCTTTGCCTGCCATACGAAACCCCACGGCTCGTCCGGTATCCTTTAACCGGTTTTAGGGTCTGCTTGGCTTCATCAAACAGGGCGGTATAGACGTAGGGAAAATCCTTCAGCTTGACTCGGGGTACCTTTTGGTCAATCAAACGCTCGATATCCAGCATGGCTTTCAGCTCCTCTGCTGTGACCAAGGTAAAGGCGTCTCCAGCTTGTTCAGCCCGGCCTGTGCGCCCAATACGATGAACGTAATCTTCCGGATGAAGCGGAATATCGTAGTTCACCACATGGGTGACGCCGGCGATATCAAGTCCGCGTGCGGCGATATCCGTCGCCACCAAGACTTCGAAGGTGCCCTTCTTAAACCCCTCAAGCGCTGCGATCCGCTCCCGCTGGTTCCGGTCTGAATGAAGTACGGCAACCGAATGCTTTAGCGTCTTCAGCCGGTCAGAGATTTCATCGGCAGCCTGCTTCGTTCGCGTGAAAATGATCACACTTTCGTAGTGAGTTTGCTCCAACAATTGAACGAGCAGATCAAACTTTTGAGCCGAAGCCACCGGATAAAACGCGTGGGTGACCGTTTCAGCGGCGGCTCTCCTGACGCCGATGTCAATCACGACAGGATTCCGTAAGACCCATGATGCCAAGCCATCGATCTCAGGAGGGATCGTTGCCGAAAACAGCAGCGTTTGTCGCTGTTTCGGACAGAGTTCTACGATCTTACGGACATCCGGCAAAAAACCCATGTCCAACATGCGATCGACTTCATCCAGCACGAGAATCTCGATCGACCTCAAATCCATCAATCCTTGCTGCTGCAGGTCCAGCAATCGGCCCGGAGTTGCGATAATAATATCGACCCCAAAATTGAGTAGCTTCTTCTGGCGGTCGTACCCGACCCCGCCATAAAAAACCCCGATCTCAGCTTCGCTAAAGCGGCCGTAATACTGGAACGCGTCCTCGACCTGCAACGCCAGCTCTCGCGTTGGTTCTAAAACCAAACAACGAGGGCCTTTCCGCTCACCGAGTAGAGTCAGGATGGGCAGAGCAAAAGCCGCCGTCTTGCCCGTACCGGTTTGAGCTGATCCGATCAGGTCTTTCTTTGCGAGAATTAAAGGAATGCAGCGCTCCTGAATTGGCGTCGGTTCGACATAGCCCAGTGACTGCACTCCGTGCAACACCGCGTCTGAAAGACCAAGATTCTGAAAGCTCATTCCGGGCCTGAACTATCAGGCATTCGCCTGAAATGGCAAATGATAGCAGGAGGAGCGGTTTTTCGCGCATACGGGCGACATGGCGAAACGGCGATGTGGCGAAAGGGCGAGCGGGCGAAACGGCGAAAGGGCGATGGCCCGGACTCGGTAGGGCGAAAACTCGGCGGGTCCACGACTCGGTTTGCTGACCTGGCTGTCCGTGCCGGTTTTGAGCCGTAGCGTGAGTTTTTGCGTTACCGAAGACCTGGAACTTTCGGCAACAGCCTCTCTTTGTGTCACATGTAAACTACGAACCCATCGACGGCGCGGCTCAAAACCGGCGCAAATACGCGATAGAGCAGCCTCGCTCCGGGCGCGCCGAGTTTTTCGCCCTACCGGTCGCGGATCTTCGCCGTTTCGCCCCGTCGCCGGCTCGCCCGCTCGCTGCCTCACGCCGCCCATACGCTTTGCTTTCTCCCCCCCTTCACGCTATTCGAGGGGAGTGACGAAAAAGGTCTTATTCATCTGCACCGGAAACTTTTACCGGAGCCGTTTTGCCGAGGCCGTCTTCAACTTCCACGCAGACCAACGGAAACTTCCCTGGCAAGCTTACTCGCGAGGGTTGGCTATCCATTGGGCCGACGGTGTTTTGTCGCCGTTCACAGAGGCTGCGCTATCCGAGCGCCAGATCCATCTCAGCCACACTGGTCCAGGTCGGATCCAGCTCACAAAGAAGGACTTAGAATCGGCTGACCTCCGAATCGCCTTGGATCGCGCCGAGCACCTTGATATGATGGAGCAACAATTCCCAAACTGGACCCAACGGATTGAATATTGGGACGTTCCAGATATGCCAGCGGCTCTGCCCGAAGTAGCTTTGCCCGCTATCGAAAACCAGATTCTTCACCTCTTGGATCGCCTAGCCAATGAGCCTTGAATTTAATCTCCCCGGTATTCAAAAGGTCGGTAGCGGTAAGGTAAGAGAGATTTTCGATGCCGGAGACCATGCGGTCATCGTTTCCACTGATCGCATCTCCGCCTTCGATTGCATTCTACCCGAACCGATCCCGGGAAAAGGCGTCGTCCTGAACCAACTCTCGGCTTACTGGTTCCAGAAGTTTTCGAATACTGCTAACCACTTTGTATCAACCGCCGTTGAGGAGTTCCCGAAAGAATTTCAACGCCACTCGGCAGAACTGGCCGGCCGTTCCATGCTAGTCCGTAAAGCGCGACCGTTGCCCGTAGAATGCGTCGTTCGAGGGTACTTGGCCGGATCGGCCTGGAAAGAGTATCAAGCATCCGGAGAAGTGAATGGGGAACCTCTGCCAGCCGGTTTGAAACTCGCGTCTCGCCTCCCTGAAGTCTTGTTCACTCCCTCGACTAAGGCACACACCGGTCACGACGAACCCATTTCCTGGAGCCAATTTGCTGAGTTGGTAGGCCCTCGATTGGCCCCGCAAATTCGCGACATCAGTCTCTCGCTCTTCACTGAGGGTAGCGAATTTGCCTACACCCGAGGCATCATCGTAGCCGACACCAAGTTCGAGTTCGGAACGATCGACGACCAATTGGTGCTTATCGATGAATGCCTGACTCCGGATTCATCCCGGTTCTGGCCCGTTGCCGGTTACGAGGAAGGAGCTAATCCGCCAAGCTTTGACAAACAATTCGTGCGCGACTATCTGGAGTCTGTCGACTGGAATAAACAACCGCCCGCCCCGCATTTACCTGCTGAGGTAGTAGAGAAAACAGCTCAAAAATACCAGGATGCCTTGGTAAGATTGACGGGTTATCGGTTGGCCTCTCGCTAGTGTTTAATCGTTTCATCATGATCGACCTGGAAAAACATTTACCAAAAAAGTGCGGATTCGATCCTAAGAAAATTGTGGTTACCCCGGGGCGGCCCGTTGCTTTGGCAAAGGATTTTGAGACCGATTACACCGGCACCTATAAAGCCAAGAAAGACGCGGAAGCCGATCTGGAGACGAATGTGCAACGGCTCGCGGACCAGCAGGACCTTTTGTATGCGAGTGACACCTACTCGGTCTTGATCCTGTTTCAGGCAATGGATGCCGCCGGCAAAGACGGCACCATCAAACACGTCATGTCCGGTATTAATCCGCAGGGCTGTCAGGTGCAGAGCTTCAAGGTACCGTCCGCTGAAGAGCTCGATCATGATTATTTGTGGAGAACTACCCGGAGTCTGCCTCGGCGCGGCCAGATCGGTATTTTCAACCGCTCGTATTATGAGGAAGTCTTAGTGACTCGAGTCCATCCCGAGATTCTCGGACACGAGCACTTGCCGCCAAAGCTCGACAAAAAGAACATCTGGAAACAACGTTTCGACGATATCAACAACTTCGAGCGTTACCTGACCAATAATGGAACGGCTATCCTGAAGTTCTTCCTGAATGTTTCCAAGGACGAACAAAAGAGACGCTTTCTCAAACGGATTGAAGAAAAAGAAAAGAACTGGAAATTTTCTGCATCCGACATTCGCGAGCGTCAGTTCTGGCCTCAGTACGTCAACGCGTACGAACAAGTCTTCACCCACACCAGCACTCCCTGGGCGCCTTGGTTCGTCATTCCCGCCGATCACAAATGGTTTACCCGGCTCTGTGTTTCGCAACTGATCGTGGCAGCCCTCAAATCCCTGGATCTCCGGTATCCGACAGTCCCAACAAGTAAGGCGGAAGAGCTGGAGAAAGCGAAACAGGAACTTCTCAGCGAGAAGTAGAGTGTAGTTCTAAATGCATTTTGAAGTCCTCTGTACCGACCTCGTATCCCGTGCCCGCCGCGGTCGCCTGAAAACGGCTCATGGAGTAATCGAAACGCCGGTATTCATGCCGGTAGGAACCCAAGGAACCGTCAAGGCCACCACTCCCAGCGAATTATTGGAGGTAGGCGCTCAAGTAATTCTGGGAAATACCTACCACCTCTTTTTGCGACCTGGTCTGGAAGTCATTCAGCATTCCGGCGGACTTCATAAATTCATGGGCTGGAACCGTCCGATCTTAACCGACAGCGGCGGGTTTCAGGTCTTTTCGCTCTCCAAGCTACGACGGATCACCGAAGAAGGAGTGCATTTTAACAGCCACATCGACGGTTCGCCCTGTTTCCTTAACCCGGAAATCTCCATGCAGGTCCAGCAGACACTTGGTTCGGACATCGTGATGGCCTTCGACGAATGCCCCCCTTATCCCTGCGAATACGAATATGCGGCCAACAGCCTCGACCGAACGTTGCGTTGGGCGCATCGCTGTCGAGCTTGGGCCGGACTAAGACGCAACGGTACGACCCCGCTGGTATTCGGCATCGTCCAAGGCGGAATTTATCAGGACCTTAGAGAGAAAAGCGCCCGAGGTTTGGTCGATCTGGATTTCGATGGTTACGCGATTGGCGGCGTGAGCGTTGGCGAGCCTGAGGTGGAGATGATGCGAGCTATCGACAATAGCGAACCGTTTCTCCCCAAAGATAAACCTCGATACGCCATGGGACTAGGGACTCCACCTCAGCTGGTGGAGATGGTGGCGCGAGGAGTGGACATGTTCGATTGCGTCCTACCCACCCGGCTTGCGCGCAACGGAACTGCTTTTACCGGCGCCGGCACGCTCAATCTAAAAAACGCCACCTATCGAACCGATCTTCGCCCGATCGAAGAAGGCTGCTCCTGCTCGACCTGCCGTTCATTTACTCGGTCGTACATCCGCCACCTGATCAAAGCAGAAGAAATCCTCGGTCTGCGTCTCATCACCCTTCATAACCTGCACTTTTATTTGAACCTGATGACACAGATGCGGACGGCTCTCGACGCCGGAACCTTTGCTCAATTTCGCGAAAATTTCGTCGCCAATTACGCCAAATACCAGCCTCAGGTCGCCGGCCGCGAAGCGGAATCTGAGGAGTAAAAAATTTCAGAAGACCAACTTCACCACAGAGTCACAGAGGTCACGAAGGGGTGATTGGTGGGCCGACGGCTGCAGGCTTTAGATTGAGAATCAAAGCCAAGAATTCCGAGCAAGCATTGCTTTGGCTTCAACCAATCCGCGCGACCCACCAGTCACTAATCACCTTTCACTCCCCCTTCGTGTCCTCTGTGTCTCTGTGGTGAATCTTCTTTCCCGCTGGGCTTTTCCCTAACGCACGCTAGAGATAGATCCATGAAATGGATCCTGCTCTGCTGGTTTCTTTTCGTCCCGTTCGTGCTCAAAGCTCAGGAAGCCAATGACGGGAAAATCATGCTGACTGTTATCTTGCGTCATGACGAAACCAAAACGCTCGATGAAATCGACGATCATCTCGCCAAGACCGGCTTCATCAAGAATTTCCCGCCGGAAGGGGTCGAGATCGTTTCCTATTACATCGTCATGGGGGTCGGTCACGTCATCACGCTGAGGCTGCCGCCCGATAAACTAAGGGAGGTTAATGTCGCATTTGAAAAAGGCGTCTGGAGCGCATTCCGAACCGAGTTTTATCCCAGCTACGACTACATGCACATTTTTAACGACCTGAAGCAAAACGCTCCTACCCCGCAACCCGAAACTACCACCACTCCAGCCAAACCGACTTCTTCTTCAACGCCGACCCCAACCCCCAGACGCACGATCCGTCATAGGAGCTCCTGAGGAAACGCGAAACGGTAGGGACGAGCTCCCGCTCGTCCGGACTTTGCGGAACCGCTGCTAAACCCGGACGAGCGGGAGCTCGTCCCTACCGACCTTGATTTCCTCACGGGTCTTCCCCGAATTCAGTTGACAAAGTAGACCGATTGGCCCAGCTTCCGAGTTCCTTCGGCCCGAGGGCCATAAAAGCGAGCTGTCAGCACTGAACTATGTCCAGTAATCTCCTCGAGGAAGCCTCTAAAGTCATTCCAAACACTGCGATCCTGATCAACTTGGTTTCCAAGCGGGTGCGACAACTGACCAACGGCCAAAGGCCGTTAGTCGAAATAGGCCCTCGGATGTCCAATGCCGATATTGCCCTGCAAGAGATCATCGAGCACAAGTTGGTGCCCCAAGCGATGGACCCGAGCCCTAACGGCGTCTAGGCCATTCATGTCGCTATGCCAGCCGAGATCGCCTCAAATCGGCGAGCATTTCATAACTTTCAGATCCTGGAGAAGATCGAAGCCGGTATCAGTCTTACCGGCACAGAGGTAAAATCTATCCGCGCCGGCTTAGCCAACTTGAGTAACGCCTTCGCGCGGATCGAAAACCAGGAAGCGTTCCTTTACGACGCGGACATCCAACCGTACGAGCGCGCCAGTCACGAGCAACACGATGCCAAGCGCCCGCGCAAGCTGCTCTTGCATAGAGCCGAAATCACCAAACTCTTCGAAGCGACCGCCGTAAAAGGACAGACCCTGGTCGCCCTTCGCCTTTACTGGAAGGATCATCGCGTGAAGGTCGAGATTGGTATCGGCAAAGGCAAAACTCACGCAGACAAGCGCGAAGACCTGAAAGAAAAGGCAGCGAAAGAGGAAGCCCGGCGAGCCGCCGACTCCTTTAATCGCGGGAAATTCTAGGATTTTTGGTACATATGGAAATCACTAGTCTCCGAGCCCGAGCGCATTGGTCGTAGCCCTGAGTTCAGTTGTTCACTTCTCCAACTCAAGTGCGCGTTCCAACCAAATCCACTTCATCATTTTGCTCGTCGCTCCGACCGGCTCAAATTGCGGTCAGAGATCCCTTGTTAACCGTTTATCAGCCGAATTGATAGTTAGCTGAGCCTGTGAATAACTTGGTAATAAGTGCAAAAAACTGGCGCTTTTCGAACACTCGGATTTACCTCGCTACCCCGTTTAAGCCGTCCATCACTGACGATCGGAATTGCCGAAAAGCAGCAAGTCCGATCTCTTGAGAGAACGACTCCAAGCGCAATCCGATCCATCCTAAAACCGAGGGTTCAACCCGACTCAAACGCTGTTTGTCGCGCTGAACCCAGCGAAACCGCTGTTCATCAGCCTCGGGAGAGGGTCGAATTGAGGTTGCGCACCTACATGTCATCCAACCGATTCATCGATCATCTTTTTCGCCGATGGTTTATCGGTTGTCGCTCAAGATAGACGGCTTACCACGGGCGAAGCTGGTTCGTTAAATGTGCGGTCCCCGCCGGATCGCTTTTGCAGCAGTGCGAACGCCGGCACCATGAAGAAAAACGTTGTTAATAAACACAGCAATACTCCTAAGGCACAGACCGTACCGAGACCGCTCAAAGCGGGATTCTGAGCCGGAATCAGAACCCCGAAACCCGCAAACGTAGCCAATCCGCAGATCGACAGCGGCTTAAGGACATTGGCCAGGTTCTCTTTAAGATCGCCCTCCCTGCGGCTCACAACCAGGAATTGGATGCCGTAGTCGACGCCAATCGCGAGGACCAAGGGAAAGGCAAGTGTGTTTAAGAGGTTGATGCTCAAATGCAAGAGTTTGAGGGCGGCCACCAGCCCTAACATCGAAAACAGTAGCGCCGAAGTGTGAATCAGCCAGAGGGAAAGGCGGCGATAGACGATCCAAAGCAATAACAGGATCAGGAGGCCGACCACCGTGGTGAAAGTCACCAACTCGCCCTTTGCCCATGGTATCAGGTCCCACAATGTGTACTGCCAGCCCGTAATGATCGCTTGTGGATCTGCCCGGTGAATGAATTCGCCGAGCTTTGCCTTTTCCTCGGACGAACGGATCGGTTGGGAGGTTCGCAGCATCCCCGATTCTGTACGCTGGTCGTCCGAGAAAAATTGGTTGATCAGGAACCACCAACTCGATTTCTCCGGAAAGATCTTTGTCCAGTCAGGCAGGCCAGAGCTCGTTTGTTCGGCCTGCAATTTGTCCAGCAGGACAAATACTGACTGGAAGGCATCTACCGCGAAGCCGTTCTTCTCCAGTGTATCCCGCACGCTTTGCTTCACTTGATTGAAGTCGACCCCCTTTAGGAGAGCCCGATTTTCGTCGATCCGTTGCGGGTTCAACATGAAAGCGGCCGGTGTTGTGGCGAACTTCAAGTAACCCGACTTCAGACCTTCTTTGAACGCATCGTCCAGGCGATGCCAGCGTTCATAGGCCTCTTGCTGGTTCTGCGGAGTAACCAGCACCCGAATCGGATCGGATTCCTGTTTCAACTCGGTGCTCATCACCTGCAACGCGATGGCAGCGGGAATCGTCTTCGGCTGCAGAGAAAGCGGGCTGGTATCGAAATTCAGTGGAATAAACGACCCAAGCGCAATCACTGCGCCGGCGATCAGAATCGCAACCGCAATCCCGAGCAGAATCCGTGGTTCACGAAACGCCGCGTCGACAAATTTTGTGGCCCCTAACAGAAGGAAATCAACCTTCTCCACCGGCTTAACTCGCTTAAAGAAGAGGAACAGAAACAGCACCATGAACAGACCGGCCATGGTGACTCCTAGCGCCACCAGCGTACCGAGCTGAGCGAAGCCCGCGCTTTTGCTGAAGTTCAGCGCGAAAAATCCGATCGCGGTGGTGCAGACAACATAAAAAATCGCCGCGCCGATATCCCGGACCGAACAAAAAACCGCCTGGGCGTGTCCTTCACCCGCTCTTCGAGCCTGCTGATACCTGCCAAACAAAAGCAGACTGAAATCAACCCCGAGACCCACCAGGATCGAAAAGAAACCGATAGCAATTACGTTGATGCTCTTGAAGAAGAGCATGCCCAACGCCAGCGACACCAGGGCCGACAGAATCAGGGTCGCGCAAATACCCAACAAGGGGATAAACCGGCGAAACGCCACATAGAAGAGCGCACTGACAATCGCAATGGACAGAACCGCGCTTAAAACGGCGTCGTATTCCATGCTCTTGGAGATTTGTGCCACAAAGGCAATACGGCCCGTGGTATAAATCTTCGGCTGATATCCCTTCCAGTCCTTAATCATCCGCTGCTGGAAATCATCGATCAATCGCATGGTCGCCTGGCAGCCTCGCGGGCTGCTGTCCGTTTGCCGGACAATGGCCAAACCCAACTGGTAAAGATTGTCTTCCGATGCCAAGGAGGCGTTCTGGGTCAGCGAGGAATTCGAGGCAAAAGGTCTCATCGCCCGCGCAAATAACCCGAGCAGATCCATAGTGGCCTCCATTTGGGTCCGGATCGAAAAGTCCTCGTTAATGGTGTCCCGCATTTCGGTCAGCCGTTGTCCGATTTTCGCCGGCTCCAATAATGCAAGAGCGTCTTTGAACTGGTCTTGAGGGAGATTCAAAAGGAGCGACGGAATGACCGACTGGATCTCGTCGATGCCCTCTTGGCTTTCGATCGGCGGTCGATCAAATACCCGCACCACCCAAGGCTCTTTGGCCAGCTCGGCCATGAAATGACTGCGAAACGCCTCCACGTCGTCGGCGTGCCCAGCTTCTCCAAGGAATCCGAACACGACTTGGCGCGAGTCGGCAAATTCGGTGTTCATGATTTTCAACCCTTGAACCGACTCGAATTGCTGCGGCAACAGGTTGAGGTAATCCGAATCAAGATTCCGGCGCACAAAAATGGTCAAGATCGCCAGTACGCCAATCCCGATCGCTATCAGAACCAGTAGTTTGGTCCGGTGAGCAACGGTGTGCGAGATGAGTTCAGCGAGCTTGCGAGTGAGGCGGGCAAACGATGCGTCAGTAGCCAATTTCATTAAAAGGTAACTTCAATCCAAGTGCTCGAGCTCGAATCGCCGGTCCAGCGAAATCGGGTTTCGTCAAAGAACTACGTTACGAGCCCGAACCATGCAACCGCGACGTGGGAAACAGCTCCGTAGAAGCGGTATTAGACAGCTCCGAAGGAGCGGTATGGAACAGCTCCGGAGGAGCGACATCTTTATAGCTATCCGTGTACAAACGGCGTCATAGCTCCGGAGGAGCGACATCCTTATAGCTATCGGCGTACAAGTAGCGTTTAGCTCCGTAGGAGCGTCATATAAGGGATTCCACGCGGCCTTCGATTTAGATCAAAAACCCGATGTCGCTCCTACGGAGCTAACCGCAATTGGGGCATCGATGGCTATAAAGATTTTGCTCCTACGGAGCATCGTTTTCCTTATGCAAATGTCCCTAACTCATGTTATGCCGCGTCCCGCGGCCGGGGGAAGGCACCGCTCCAAGGGACCGTTCACGGCGTTCTCGCTCGTTCCCGCTCGTTCCCAGCCGTTGCCACGCCCCACCCTTTTTGGACCGTCCCTTGCGTCGCCATCACTCGCTCCACTGCATCAATTACCTCCGACACCGTAATCCGCTCCATACAACGGAAGTCGATGGGACACTCCCTTAAGAAACACGGACTGCACTCCACGTGATGCCGGATGACCGTGTGGCCTTCGCCGATCGGTCCAGTCAACGCAGGTTCGGTCGAACCGAACAAAGCGATCGTGGGAACGCCGAGATGGGCAGCCAAATGCATTGTACCGGTATCGTTCGTTAACAATGCCCGGCAACGGCTAAGCTCGTTCATCAGCTGAGAGAGCGTGGTCTGGCCAACCAGGTTAATCCCCGCCGGCCCCAACTCAGAAGCGATTTGCTCTCCCAGGGCCCGCTCCTTAGCCGTCCCGAAAATAAGCCATCGTATTCCGTGCCGCTCGGAAAGGACCCGTGCCGCTTCTGCGAAGTGCAGCCAGCGCTTTGCCGGACCGTATTCTGCTCCCGGACATAATCCCATCGTCAACGAGTCCGCCATGTTCACCGCCATCGGCGGGAGCGGCTCGGCCATATCCGCGCCAATCCGCTCCGCGATCTTAAGATACACTCTGGAATGGTGCCTGACCGGCTGTGGCGGCGCGGGTTCCGGGATAAACTGATTCAGAAAGAAGTCGCGCCAGGGACGGCGACATCCGACCCGGCGAGGGATTTTCGCTAACCAAGCCTCTAGCCCAGACCTCGGTGAGTTCGGGAAAAGAATAGCCACGTCGAACTTGCCCTTCAGTTTGTTCGCAACTGCCAGCACTCCGTCTTTCCGCTCGATCGGGATAACCGCATCCACTTCCGGAACCGATTCCCAAAACTCAACCAAGTTTCGTTTCGCCAATATCGTGACCTCAGCGTCAGGTCTTCCTCGCTTGATCCGGCGCACTGCCTCTACCGACATGACCGCGTCTCCCAACCAGTTACTTGACCGGATGACGATCCGAAATGGCTTCAATTTGCCTGGCGTCTTGGGTAGGTAGAATCCTCGCTTATATTCCCGCAGCAGGAAACGAGGGGAAGGAATCTTCCAACGATCATGGACCCAGAACCAATCCGCGGGATTTTCCCTGATCTTTTCTTCCAGATGCTCATTAAGTACCGCGGTGAGTTCTTCGATCGAGGCCGCGGGCGAGAGCTCTTCAAGGCGGGCCGCCAGACGCCAGCGGGCCACACCCGCAGTTTGTACCACTCCCCAGCAGATACGAGAATGCGCCTTCTTCGCCATCAGAGCAGGCAAGGGCGTCGTCGACGCCAGGCGACCGAAAAAAGGGACCCAAACCCCTTTATCGCCAGCGTGTTGGTCCGATAACACCGCCACGATACCTCCTTGCTTCAGCATCGCGATCCCGCGATTGAACCCCTCGCTGCGATCAAGCAATTCCACACCGCTAAGCCCCCGAAACTTCCGCACATGCTCATCGATCAGACGGTTGCGGAGCCGTTGGAAGACCGCTCCGAATTGAGACCCTCGCACGGCCCAGTTAGGAGCCGTGACCATGAGCTCCCAATTCCCAATATGTGGCACCAAAGCCACCACACTACTGGCCTCATCCAAATCGGTCCTAACCCTGTCATAGTCACTGAGATCAAAATATTTCTGGGTTTCTTCCCAAGGTTTTTGGGTAAGCACAAACGCGCATAAAAAGTTCGCACCCAACGTCTGGAAATGTTTGCGAACACATTGATCGATTTGCTTCGAAGCCCAGTCCGGGAACGCTCGAGCCAGGTTCCGCCGGGCGAGATCTCGATAATCTGGCAGAATCGCCCAAATAAGGAGCCCGATGGCTTGCCCGATTCTGAACGTCCATGCTAAAGGTAGCCCCAGAAAAGCCGCTCCTACCCCCAGGTAAACCCAATAAACCAATCGCTCAGTAAACTTGACTGGTCGATTAGCAGATTTCCTCATTCGCAATAGAGCTGTTCAGCAGCAGAGTGAATCGGCGGAGCCGGATCATCCTGCTGCCATAGCCTGAATCGCAGACAAATGCATGCGCATTTGTCTGCGATTCAGGCTCGGGGATGAAACTTCTTATGGATCGCTTTCAATCTGTTTTGATCGACGTGCGTATAAATCTGGGTGGTCGAGATGTCCGCGTGCCCGAGCAATTCTTGAATGATCCTGAGATCCGCGCCGTTACTCAACAGGTGAGTCGCAAACGAGTGTCGTAACAAGTGCGGGTAAATCCGGATATCGAATCCACCGAGCTCGGAGATCTCTTTTACGATTTGCCAGACCCTTTGGGTGGTCAGCTTCTGGCCGCGTCTCGACAAGAACAGCTCGCTCCCGGTCCGCGGCTTAACTAATCCCCGTCTCTCGCTTTCCAAGTATTCATTGATCGCCTCACAAGCTTTTCGCCCGATCGGCACCAACCGGGTTTTGTTGCCTTTGCCGGTAACTCGAATGAACCGGTCCTCGAGGTTGATCTGTTCCAGCCGCGCGCCGGTGAGCTCACTGATCCGCAGACCGCTGCTGTACAACAATTCCAGCATCGCCCGATCTCGCTTAGGGAACGGCCGCCGATGCAGATCCACCTGCAGCAGCCTCTCGACTTCCGCCTCGTTCAAGGTATCCGGCAGATAACGTTCCAATCGCGGTAACACCAACACATCGGCCGGATCCTGAGTAATGTGTTGCCGCCCCTTCAAAAACCGGAAAAAAATCTTCAAAGCAACTACGATCAGTTTCAAAGACGCTGCCGCCAACCCTCCGCGCTTTCGCTCCGCCAAATAAGCCGTCAACTGATCCGTTGTGACCTTAGAAATGCCCGGCGCTTCCTCCTGACGTCCATACCAAATCGCGAACTCCTCCAGCGACCTCCTGGTCGACACCTGATAATTCTCAGACAGCCCCCGTTCCGTCGCCAAAAACAGGATAAACTCATCAATCTGGTTATCGAATGGCGTGTCCACCTACCGCGAATCCTACCACAAACCGGAAACACAACCGCGAATGGACACGAATACACACGAATTAAAACCGATCTGATCCACACCCCGTCCGGAGGGGAGCCGCATTAACTTCACCCCGGCGACTCGCATGATCCGCCACCACGCGAATGCAACCCAACCACTTGGCCGCCGCGGCTCCCGCGAATGTCTCCTCGCGTGACCTCGCGCCACCACCTCCCCTATTTCGTGTCCATTCGCGCTCCATATTCGCGTGAATTCGCGGTTGAGATTTCCCAAAACTGCCCCATCATTACGTCTTCTCCCGAAGACGCGGGCATAGCTTAATGGTAAAGCTCCAGCCTTCCAAGCTGGCTATGAGGGTTCGATTCCCTTTGCCCGCTCCAAGTTGCTAAGCATCAAGCACTTACAGCGCTAATACGCCACTGAGTCGGAACAAGTGCAAGATTGTTCCTAATTGCTTACAAATGCTGTGCTGACATCATCTGAGGACCCATCGACGCCTTTTGCTTCCGGTTGATGAGGATGCTAAATAACCCTACGTCCACGGATGCCAGATTTTGTAACACTTATCGAATAGATCGAGACGTTTTCCCCGGACACTACCTCCTGACTTTTGGTACCGTAATCGAAGGGCGTGTAGCCGACCAATCCTCCTTTGTTGTCGAAAGAGGATTGCTCGTGAACATGAAGCAATCAGTTCTGCAGTACTTGCCCGGGTTGAGGGCGGCTTATGGGAGACCTGTTTTTCTGCAGCCAGACATCCGAAGAGGGAACTCTTATGGAGCACGGAAAGTTCCCTTCCGATTTAACGGAAGAAATCGAGATTACAGGAGTTGGGTCGTCGACCGGCATTTCCTAAGGAAACAAGAACCTACCCAAAGGTGAGGTGCGAACAACTTATGAGTCAGGGAACAAACCCGGCTTGAGGCGTCAGGGGTGCGTCACCTCGCATCCCGGCGCTGACGGGAGCAAACGGCTGCAAGCTAATCTTCCTGAATAAGCCCGTGCTCTTCAAACAGAATAAGAAATTCTCTCGTAAAGCAGGCATGCGCCTCCAGTAATTCCTTCTTCTTCGCCTGCCGTGAGCTAGCCTTGGCGTTCAGCACGTAAAATAGGTGGTCAACAGTGAGTTTGAGATATTGTTCTCGATGTTGATTTAGCGACTTTTTCCGAGACATAAATGGTCCTGAGCTTACCGCATCCGGCAGATCAATCCCGAATATTCGTATTTTTAGAAAACCGGCGAGACTGGGTAGATCTCGCCGGCTATCTTCACGAATAGTAGAAAGGCTCGACCCCAAAGCTTGCAAGTAGGACGGGAGTTACTACGCCTCTGCAAAAAGTGTTCGACGCGACCAGACGTAATGGGACGCAGCGGAAAAACAGCACACGCCGGAAGAGTTCCACCAGAAACCGACGCGTGCTTGCTTGGATTATATGAGCTGGATACCTACGGCAGAGGAGTCTACAGAAAACACAACATTTAAAGCAAGCCGGCCAATATTGGCGCCCTGGGGGAACAAAAAAAGGGGGCAGTGAACAATTCTTGACAAAGAGCATCTGGGTGGATTCAAGAAACGAAATAGTGAGCCGCACTACGCATTGAGTACGTCGGAGCATTCAGCCATGCTATCACTGGGGGCGGCGTTCAAAGCTGGATGGCAACTCTAACGCTAGGCTCTGTTGATTCGACAGCAGGCATGCCGATTGGAATAAGAACCCAGCGGTGGGCCTACTCGAGACTGAGACGCTTTAACGAAGATTATCAGAAATTGTTTGCTGTCCCTCGCTCCGCCCCGCTCGGACTGTTAAGCTTTGTCGATCCTTGACTTGGTTAACCCGCATACTCGACTTGGCCGTTCTCATCCTTGACCATTACGGACGACCCAGCCTCGGCAAGTCGTAGGGTCGCGGTACCGCAGTCCTCGCCAACAAGGGTTAAATCGGCTCCGCTTTCTCCGACGGATTCGATTTTGCTCTCCGCCAAAGTGTCAATGGTTGGACCTCCGGCGACCTTCACGCGCATCGTTGACTGTTCAAAAACGTGAGGTAACTCTCGGCAGTTGGTTCACTGGAGCGAATGACTAGCTCCGTAGGAGCAAAATATTTATAGCTACGGTAGTCCAAACGCAAACAGCTCTGTTAGGAGCGGCCTAGGAGGTGGCTTTCCCCTCATCACCTCAAGGAATCGTGATTCCCTCCGGTTCAACACGGGAAATCTTCCATTGGTCGCATTCCTGGAAGCGCGTAAAATCATGCAGGGCACTGACGAACGGCGGCTTTATCGCTGCAAAATCCTGGAAAGCTGTTTCAAACACTAGGTTGTGGATAACAAGCTGTCGCTCTGCCCGATTTGCTTTCGCGTCCATCCGTCCGATCAGCCGGTCGCCCCATAGTACCGGAAGAACGAAATAGCCGTATTTCCTCTTGCCCGGCGGAACGTAAATTTCGACGACATAGTCAAAATCGAAAAGCCACTTCAGTCGCTTGCGCTGAATCGTCAGATTGTCGAAGGGGGACAAGAAACGGACGATGCTGCTCTTCACCGGCGTACTATGTTCAAGCGCCTCTCGAAGTGTGAACAAGCGCAATTTCAAGAGATCGGGGACACGTACCTCGACGGCTTCTCCGCGTTTAATCAGCGCGCTTAATGCCCCCCGAACTGCGCTCGCCTGCCCGGCATCCTGTAAGTAGTGCAACTCTTGGGGTGTGGCGACACCCAAGGCGCGCAAGGTTCGTCGAACATGGAACTCGGTCGCCTCGGATATTGAGGGAAGCTTAACGTCTATTCCGGCTGGCAGGACTCGATCCGGTAGGTCGAATATTTTCTGAACTCCGCGCCGGCTACGGATCATGACATCGCCGCGCATCCAAAGTTCATGGAGAGCGCGGCGTTCAATTTTGCTGGTCCTGCCCGCTGACCAGCCATCGACTGACCCGGTGGACTCAACCTCGCTGAGCATCAGCGGCCCTTGCTTACGAATCATAGTTAATACCCGGCGCATGGACCTGCGAAGCTCTGGCGAATCATCGGACCAATGGAATTCTCGGCGGTACTTCCGCATCAGCGGCATAGAGAACCTATAATCAGTCATGGGCAAATAGGACGCAGCATGGTTCCAGTATTCGAAAACCGCCGCGTCCGGATCTTGCAGCTCATGCAGCGTGTCCGGATGATAGTTCGGTACCCGCGACCAAAGCACGTGGTGGTGCGCCCGCTGGAGCACGTTGATTGGGTCAACCTGGATGTAGCCCAGATGCTTAATAGCCCTCAGGACCGCTGTTTTTCCGAGACCAAATGGCAACAGATCCTCCGCCAATCCTTGGGACCGCAGCACGATAGCTCTGACTTCGGTGATAGACAGCGAAACTGGCGACCGGCCTTGGACGGGCTTTGCAAGGAGAATTGGTTTGGCCACCATCAGACTGTTCAGACTTGCCTCATGCCACCGCAAAGGGATTTACGGCTTTCCTCCAAAGCTGGCATAATCATCGAGCTCAATGGCTTCGAGCCAGGTTTTGACGTCTTCGCGGGTTTTGGAATGTTGACCCACGTATTCGGCAAAGAGTGCAAGCGTTTCCGCGTCGCTGTCTGGTCCTCGTTTTTCCATGAAGGCCGACCAGGTTTCGATTTCCCACGGTGCGCGCGGTGTTTTAGCGTTTTCTAACACCCATTGAAGAATTTCACCGGTGATGACTGCCACTTTACCCTGCAATTTACCCAGCGGTTGCTGAATCCGGTTCAACGCAGACATAAAAAACCAATCGGTTCACTACCGATCCACGACGCTCGCTGCAGCGTCAAGACATGTTTTGTACCAATCGGTTCATTAATCATTTGGTTTGATCCGGCGGGGTTTGGAACGTGTGGCAGCTTCGCCCGCTCTAACTTGGCACCGCGGAACACCTGCCTGACTAACTTGTCGCTAACCACTTTCTTTTCGAAGTCCGCTTTGCTCGAAGTCAAAATCGCGATCGTGGCAAGCGCGTCCGGCAGCGCCTGTGGCTCCTGAACTCTGGCTCTTGATTCCTGTTCTCGAACTCCCGTGACGTCCCGACTCCGCAAGGCCTAGGTCGCGGCTGGGCCGTGGACCCTTGAAGTCGTTCTCTTATCGTGCAAGATCGCAAACCGCAGACTCTGCGCCGAGGCTTTGAGGCAAGCCCTGGAGTCGATTAACACCGTGCTGTAGCCTAGTGGAAAGAACGTATGAGAATTGCAATCATGGGATCAGGCGGTGTTGGTGGGTATTTCGGGGCTCGACTCGCCCAAGGAGGTTGCGACGTCGCCTTTATAGCGCGTGGGGCTCATCTCGCTGCGCTGCGCGAGCACGGGCTTGTTGTCGAAAGCCAGCTTGGCAACGTGAGTCTGATGAAGGTATCCGCAACCGACGATCCCGCTACTCTGGGATCTGTCGATGTCGTTCTCATTAGCGTTAAGCTCTGGGATACGCAGGCCGCGGCTCGCGCGATCTCACCAATTATCGGACCGGCAACGACAGTCTTGTCTCTGCAGAATGGCGTGCAGAAGGATGACGTGCTGCGGCGCATCCTCGGCGATCGGCCGATTATAGGGGGCATCTGCTACATCTCAGCGACGATTGCTCGGCCCGGGGTAATCAGCCATACCGGCACCGTCCAGAAGATCGTGTTCGGTGAATACGACGCACAACGCTCGGCGCGAGCCGAAGCCTTTCTTGAGGCCTGTCTCCAGGCACGTATCGATGTCGAGTTGAGCCTGGAAATCCGCAAAGCGATCTGGGAGAAATTCGTTTTCCTGGTTGGCCTATCAGCGGCTACCGCGACCATCCGTTTACCAATCGGGCCCATCCGCAAAGATCCCCGGACGCGCAGATTCCTGTTGGATATCATGCGCGAAGTGGTCGCTGTTGGCCGCGGCCAGGGCGTCGCCCTCAGCGCCGAATATGCCGAAGATCTGCTTACGTTCTACGACGGCCTCCCAGCGGAGATGGCTGCCTCGATGTACCATGACCTGGAGCGCGGTAATCGCTTGGAAGTTGATTGGCTTAGCGGCGCAGTGGTCGAGCTCGGACAGACGGCGGGAACTCCTACGCCGCTCAACCGTGCGGTAAGAGACATACTCACGCTCCACGCAACTGGTAAGCCGGGCTGAATCCACTATCTGGGCAATCTGCGGGTTTTGGTTTTCCTTTGCTCGCTCCAAACCTCACCCGTTCTCGGGAACGAACCGTGACAGGAGCTTTTCCGCAATAGCTGCTCCGCCGGGCGTCTGATTCTCGTAACGATCGTTTCCAGGCCGGCCCTGCGATATTTTCGATATGTCTATAAATCTTACAATCAGCCTAATTTCAGGCCTCAGATTAAGGAGCTATATCTTCAACGATAGTTATTTACATGTAAGCATAGTGGCATACAGAAATTCCAATTTGCATTTTTTAGGCATGCATTTACTGTGGCCGCCCACGCAGAGAAAATCCTAGAGTGAAAAGGAATCTGATAACCATCGCGGCTCTTACGGTCGCAATATTCGTTGGTAACGCCCGGGCTGAACAGGTGATTAAGTCCGCGGACGCGACCAAGACCCAGTTAACCCAATATTGGAGCCAGCACGACAATCACGGGCTCCGGGCGGTTAACACAACGGCAACCACGCTGCATACCCTCAGCGGACAGCCTTATGCGGTTTTCACCGTCAACGCAGCTATGAGAGTCACAGGATTCCCTGTGCAGCTGGAGATGGTCTACGACCTCAATGCAAAGGTCATGTATGCCCTCTGGCCCGACAAGGCGACTCAATTTCTGAAGACGGGTGATCGATCACTTTTAAAGAACGCAGTAGGCAGCGAAGCCGTTGATCTTTCCTAGACGTCAAACTCGATGGCGGAAGAGATCATCGTCAAGAGGCGAAGAGGGCGACCAAGAAACCCGCCCCATCTAAAGACGCGAAGAGCTTGTTTCCGGCTTAGGCTGCCTGATCCAGATTTGCTACAGCTGTACGCCAAGCTAGCCGGCTATTCATCAGTCAACGCCTATACCCAATCGGCCTTCGATGCCCTCGTAAACCAGTGGCGGAATCACCCCGAGGTTCAGGCCCTGCTTCGCCAGAAAGCCGGACAAAAGGCCGAGGCTTCGACGCCTCTTCCCTACGACGAAGTCTCAACCGACGACAGCCTCCGCTCAGCTCCGTAGGAGCGGAATCTTTATAGATTGAGCTAGAACAACGGGCGAGCTCCGTAGGAGCGACATCAAATCGGGAACCATCTCCTATGCCGCTCCTAACGGAGCTGGTCACCTTTCAGATCACCCGTTGCTATAAAGATTCCGCTCCTACCGGAGCTGGCCACGGCATCGACTGCATCGAACCCGGGGCCCCCACCAATCACCAATCACCCATCACCAATCACCTCTCCCCTCTCACACCCACTTCCGAGTACTCACGTTTGCTAAATCGCAGCCAAGCCCTACCCTTTCCCTATGGATGTCCTTCAGACGCTAGCAGTCGCCCTCGGCTTAGCTGCGCTCTCAGGTTATAGCCTTTACCTGACCGTTTTCTTGACTGGGCTAGCGGTCCATTTCGATTGGATACACCTGGCGCCCCAGTACGCTTCTCTCCACGTCTTGGCTGACCCGGCTATTATCATCGTCTCCGGGATACTTTTTGTAATCGAGTTCTTCGTCGACAAAATCCCATGGCTCGACTCGCTCTGGGACGCCATTCACACCTTTATTCGCCCCGTTGGCGGCGCACTGATCGCCATCCAAACCCTGGGGCATCCGGGCCCGGTCTTTAACGTGATTGTCGGTCTCGTCGCCGGAGCAGTAACCTTTACTTCCCACAGCGTTAAAACCGGTACTCGCCTGATCGTTAACCAGTCGCCGGAACCGTTCTCAAATGTAGCGGTCAGCTTGGGCGAAAATCTCTTAGTCGGAGCGATGTTCGCATTGCTTTGGAGCCATCCGCTCATCGCATTGGGTATTCTCCTCGTTTTCTTTTCGGTGGCTTTTTACTTTCTGCCCAGAATCTGGAGAACGATTCGGATCCGGATCTGGTTTATCCGCCAGAAAATGAAACAACCGGCCCGTCGAACCGCGGTCGAGCTTTTAGCCAATCTTCCGGGCCCTTACGAACGCTGGTTTCACAAGCTCGTTGAGCCACGCCAAACCGTGAGATGGGCCGTCCCGTGCATCACGGGTAAAGGTAAATTGATTCCTCGCGATCAATTCGGCTACTTGACTGCGACCGAACAACAGCTGTCCCAAGTCTTCTTTATCGTCAAAGGCTGGTTCGCCTCGGCAAAGCTGTTCGAGATTGATGATTTTGAGCCGACCCTCAAACAGCGTTTTCTTTACGACGAGATAATTCTGTTTACGCCGGGTAAAAATGACCGGTACAGCTTTCGATTCGATCGCACCCAAGCCGGACTCGCCTCGCTGGTCTTAGAAGACCTGAAACGGCGAATGAACGCCTCACGCGCAGTTCTGCTAATTCCGCCGAGCGAACCGATCTCCGAACAGGTGAGACCAGCTCAGCCGGTCTTAGGGGGAGATAACCATAGTTTTACCCCCTCGACCCAAGAAAATAACGGCCAAACCGACCACCAACACCCGCTCTAACCGCCTTTCGGTAGGGATGAGCTCCTGCTCATCCGTTTTCTCGGCATGTTTCTAACGGATGAGCAGGAGCTCATCCACCGCTGACCGGCTACCTGACGACAGAACGGCCCTGCAAGCAGGGCCGCTCAAAGACTAATTCTGCAGTCCAGCCTACGACAGCCCGTTATCTTTAAGGATCTGTTCGCAGTTGGATTTATCGACGGCCATGGTCGGCAAGGTGATTTTCTTCTCAACCGTTTCACCTTTCACGATCTTCAGGGCTTGACGCACACCTTCGACTCCCGGTGTGGCATAAACGAAAGTGGCGGTGAGCTGACCTTTACTAACCCAGGTCACCCCCTCATCAGGTAGCGCATCGATACCCATGAACTTTATGTCTTTATCGCGGCCGGCATCTTTCGCCGCCAGATAAGCGCCATAGGCAATCGGGTCGTTGTGTCCGTAAACCAGGTCAATCTTATCGAATTGTTTCAACGCCGTAGTCATGGTGTCGTACCCTTTTGCCTGCTTCCAATCGCAGTCTACCGGCTGCAGCAACGATTTGATTCCGGATTCCTTGCTAACAAACTCATTGAACCCGTCATGCCGATCGTGGGCAGGTTGGGTCCCCATCCCTCCCCAGAGCTCAACCAGGTTACCTTTGGCGGCGCCGGGGCCGCCCAAAAGCTTAACCGCGTATTGCCCAGCAGCCTTGCCGATGACCACGTTATCACCACCAATGAAGCAGGCATACTTATCGGTGTTAACATTGCGGTCCAAAACAATAACCGGAATTTTCTTGTCGATTGCTTCAAGAACGACTCCGGTGAGACCGGCTGACTCTTTGGGACTAACTAACAGTACGTCCACGCCCTGCCGAATCAGACTTTCCACGTCGGCTACCTGTTTTTCCGTTTTGTCCTGACCATCTGTGATAAGCAGCTCCACTTCCGGATACTTTTCGGCCTCTTTCTTCATGTCCTTGTTGAACTGGACACGCCAAGGTTCAACGATGGTGCACTGGGAGAAACCGAAGACATATTTCTTGCCCTGGGCTTTAATGTAAAACGGCTTAAATACTGCCGACGCTGCGGCTGCAGCTATGCTTGTCTGGATGAACGTTCTACGTTTCATTATTTTGGGGGGTGGGGGTTCAGTTTTCTCTGAGTGAAAATTTACTTTTTTTGAAGATCTTGTAGTACCTCATCACGACGTGATTCACCTGGGCCTAGCTTCTTAGTCCTTGCTCGGAGCCGTTTCCACCACAGTCCGACCTGACCTTCCTGCAGCAGAACCGCGGCCAGGATAATTGCGCCTTTTAATACGAACTGGATATTACTGTTAATGTTCTTGAGCAGCAGAATATTGGTTAAAAATCCGAAAATTAGCACGCCCACGAATGTCCCGGTCATCGTGCCTTTGCCGCCCATGAGATTGGTTCCGCCGATCACCACTGCGGCGATCGCATCCAACTCACCCCCCGCTCCGGCATCCGGTTTGCCCTGGCGATATTGGGACGTATAAAGAACCCCGGACAAACAAGCTAACATCCCGGAAATCGAATAAACCGCCACCTTGATTTGATCTACCTGAATACCGGCCAATCGCGCTGCCTGTTCATTTCCACCGATCGCGTAAATGTAGCGGCCAAAAGCGGTATATTTCAGGACAAATCCGAAGATTAAGACCACAACCAGAAAGAAGATTCCTGGAACCGGAATAACTTGTAAGACCAGGGTCCGCAGGATTTCAAAATTCTCAGTCGCATTCGAACCGGTGTAAACCGGGTAGACCGCTGCGGTTTCTCCACCGAGCAAACGAGCCAAACCGACGATCGCCACCATCATGGCTAACGTAACAATGAATGGCTGAAGGTTACCTTTGGCGATTACTAATCCGGTAAACGCTCCGAGCACTAATCCAACTGCCGGCACGGTGATTAGTACCCCTAGCACACCGAATTTTGATTGGAGCTGACTCGCCGTCCACCAAACTAACAAAGCTCCTACTACCAATCCGGCGATCAACCCTGCCAAACGCACCTTACCGCTGGTATGCTCAATCGGTTTCGCAGATCCACGCCGCAGGTTAGTTGTAACCAACGGCACTAGGTAGGTAAGCAGCAAAAACGCTGCCAGGCCTAAGATAGGTATCGACGTCGTAGATGCCGCGGTCCAACCAGGCAACGTTAAGAGCATTGCACAAAACATGCACCCCAGCGACATCATCGAACCAACGGACAAGTCGATGCCGCCGGTCAGAATCACCAGGGTCATCCCCACCGCAATGATGCCATTGTTCGCCACCTGGCGAAGCACATCGGCTTGGTTTCCCGGATCTAGGAAGATATTCGCTCCCTTACGATTCACGGGCGAGAGCACGATTCCGGCGCCATAAAGTACGGCCAATCCCCAAAACAACTTCGTTTGTAAAAGAAATCGTCCCAATGAGGCTGCGGCTCGATTCATGGTGTGACCTCCAATTTCAGAAACTCAGGTTGGATAGCACCTCCGGGCGACGCATATTCGAGAATGGTTTCTTGGGAAAATTCCGTCCGATCGAGTAAGGCGGTTGGGTGGCCTTCTCGGAGCACGAGGATCCGGTCGCTCAGCAACATTAACTCTGGCAACTCCGAAGATACTAACACTATCGCTAGACCTTGATCCCCCAAGTCCCGAACTAAACGATAAATCTCCGCCTTAGCCCCGACATCGATTCCGCGCGTTGGTTCGTCGAGTAGAAAAACCTTAGGATTTGTCACCAAACATTTCGCAACCACTACTTTTTGTTGGTTACCACCGCTCAACGAACCGGTAGTTTGCTGGATGTCGCGCGCATGGATATTCAGCTTCTGCATCATCGACTGAGCCAACGCCTTCTCCCGGCCGGGTAAAACAATCCCGAGATGAGTTAATGTCCGCATCACTGGCAATCCGATGTTTCGATCGATCCCGGCTCCCAGCACCAATCCGTCCCGTTTTCGATCTTCTGTCACCAAAGCCAGACCCTGCGCTTTCGCTTGCAAGGGGCTGAGCACCTGGACCGGTTTACCTTCTATCAAGATCTGACCGTCGCTGGTCCCTGGATGTAAACCGTACAGAATTTGCAGGATTTCGGTTCTGCCTGCTCCCAGCAGCCCGCCTAACCCAAAGACTTCCCCAGCTCCAACCGCAAAATTAACATCTTGCACCAGCATCGGACGGTTGGGAGTAGGCGAGGGGTGCTCTAAAGAGAGATTCCGGACTTCCAACATCGGCTTTGCCGCCATCGTCGCATCCTTGTCTTCGGCGAGCATTTCTTGTATCTCGCGCCCGACCATCATCCGGATGAGTTCCTTTCGATTTGCCTCCCTGGCCGGCACCGTCCCGATGTGGCGTCCGTCGCGCAGTACCGTGACGGTATGTGCAATCTCGGCGACCTCTTCCATGCGATGAGAGATATAGACAATCGCTACCCCTTCCGCTGCCAGACGGCGAATCACCTGAAAAAGACGTTCCGTCTCGTTGATCGAAAGCGCCGACGTCGCCTCGTCCATGATCAGGATTCGCGCCTTCGATACGAGTGCTTTAGCGATCTCAACCAGCTGTTGTTCTCCGACCCGCAGCTTGGAAACCGGGAGCTGCAAGGGTCCATGAAAATCAAGGGTCTTAAGAACCTCTTCGGCGGCTCGCACTTGACTCTTCCGATCAACGAAAAATAGCGAATGCAATCGCTCCTGACCCAGGAAAATATTTTCATCGACCTGGAGCTCAGGAACCAAGCTAAGTTCCTGTTGAATCATCGCAATCCCAGCCCGGCTAGCATCACGCGCAGAAGTCAAAAAAACGGGCTGCCCTCCAACCAGAATTTGCCCCTCGAAATCTTGGATCAAGCCCGAGGCAATCTTCATTAACGTGCTTTTGCCCGCCCCATTCTCCCCCATCAACGCATGGACTTCCCCGGGCTTTAATTGGAAATCGACATCCCGCAGAACTTGACTCGGACCGAACGACTTCGAAATCCGCCGCATTTCGAGGGAGAACGGCTCAGGGGTAAGCGTTAGGGAGGACACAGAAGACGAGAGGTTTCAGGGAGGTTCTCGACTGATACTCGTCAGCACGATTAATGTAAAGCTTTACATAATATTTTGTTTGTTCCATCCTCTTTCTGAACGCTTTACCTCCAACAAATTTCCCTGTGACCTAGGGACACTAGAATCCAGCGGCCTAATCAACTAATTCAATGACCCTTTCAGAGCTCGCCCGCGAATTGAATGTGAGCATCGCCACTATATCCAGAGCCCTTAACCGGCCGGATGACGTTGCCCCCAGTACCCGCGAGCGAATCCTGGCCGCCGTCCATCGCAACGGAAAATATCAGCCAGGCAAAGCTCGCTGGCTGCGAGCTCAACAAACGCGGACCATCGGAGTCGTTATCTCCGATATTCGGAATCCGTTTTTCGCCGGGTTTGTTAAATCGATTGAGGATATCGCGAAAGACAACGGTTATACCGTTCTGGTTTGCAATGCTGACGAGGACTCGGAGAAAGAAGAAGCCGCCCTGTCCATGTTCCTGGATCGCAAGGTGGCCGGCCTGATTAATTGTTCGACCGGCGGAAATGTGGCTCTCCTGCGCGCAGTCCGTCAGAGTGGAGCTGCGATTATCGATTTTGACCGCGAATCCGGCTTAGAGAATACCGATGTTGTCACTGCGGACAACGTGCGCGGCACCGCTTTGGCGATCCAGCACTTAATTTCACTTGGCCACCAGCGCATCGCCACCATCGCCGGACCTCAACATTTATCCAATGCCCGGACCCGTCTGGAAAGCTATCAACGTTCATTAGCTCGAGCTGGGATTGAGATCGTCAGCCAATATGTTCAGTCCGGGAATTTCCAGGCCGAATCCGGTTACGAGTGCGCTCGCAAACTGTTCAAACTGCCGAAGCCACCGACCGCTGTGTTCGTGGCCAACCTGGAGATGTGCTCGGGGCTCATCACTTTTGTGCGGGAAACCGGGATCCGCGTACCCGACGACCTGTCGGTGGTGACCTTCGATGACGCCTTCTGGATGCGATATCTTGATCCGCCGATCACGGCGATTGCCCAACCGGTCGAAAAGATGGGCCAATACACGATCCAACTAATGTTAGAGCGGCTTCGCGGCAGCCGTGGCGCTCAACGAAAGATGTTCGCGCCCAAACTGATCATCCGTCAGTCCACTGCCGCGCCAGGCCGCTCCGCGGAGTGATCCGGCGGTTTCTCCATGCGCGTCAACCTAAGAGGCGTAGTAGCGGGCGGCGCGCACGCACCACCCAGAACGGAGGGCGTTGCATTGCGCATCTTCAGATCAATCGGACCTGGGCGCAGACAGACCATTTGCTAGTAAGGCGTTCGATAAAGATGCGACGCCCCGGGACCCAACGCGTGCTCAACACGCTGGGGTTCAAAACGTCTCTACGTCGCGTGAGTTGACGCCCATTGGGCCCCGGATCGACATTCGAAGGGCTCGGGCGCCGGTCGGATGCGAAAAGCGGCGAATCTTGGGTGACAGAATCGGGAATCGGAATTACTAGAGAAACTAGAAATAGTTAACCGTTTCTCTTTCAGGAGGTCTATAAGCATGGAATTGGGTTCGTCAGGGTCCGGGAATCAATTGCTCGAGGCGGGCGGCGCCGAGATCTTGTCTTTGCCTGAACTTTCACGGGAAAGAATTGCCGAGCTGGTCGCGGACATGAACACCAAAGGATTCGGTATTCTGCCGGGCTACCTGCCTCCCGAAGATCTCGCTAGGCTCCGAGGCTTTGTGGAGGCAGCGGTATCAGCTGCGGGGGAACAATATGTATCATTTAACGGAGCAGAGCCCGTCAAAGGGACGCTGCTGCAGGTACTGTCTAGCTCACCTGCCTTTGCCGATCTATTGCACCACGTATACGAGTTAGGAGCCGGCATTCCCGCGCCGGACCAATCTCTGTATCAAGTTCTACGCTGCCTAAAGGGCGAAACCGGCCTGAAACACACGCTGCTGTTTCATTACGATTCTTATGTCGTGACCGCGCTGTTACCGGTTATCATTCCAACCGAAGGACTCACCGGCAAGCTTGTCATGGCGCCGAACGTCCGGCCAATCCGGTCCTCCTATCTTTTCAACCTGATCGATAAAATCTTCCTGGATAACCCGGTAACCCAATTCCTGCTGCGGAAAGCGTATCGGTCGGGTCTTCTTAAATTGACCCAGATCCCGATGGTCCCTGGTAACCTTTACTTCTTTTGGGGCTATCGAAGCGTGCATGGCAACGAGGCATGCGACCCGGACAAGATTCGAGCAACCGCCCTATTTCACTTTGGCGATCCGCATAGCGACAGCCGGTTACGCAAGTTCACCGGTCGAGCCAAAACCCGGGCCCGAGTCGGCGTAGCTCAGTCGAATTAGCCGGGCTAAGCCGCGGCTGGAGAGGAGCCAGACTTCGCCCTGTCGTTTAAGACTCCAGGAGGCTATGTAGGGCAGGCCGCTTTGGCCCGTTTTGCTATGAACCAACGCCGTCTGTTATGCGTCGGAGACTGTCTGGATCATGATGTAGCCGGCGGCTCCCGAGAATGACCCAGCGCACCGCATCACCAACCGCGTCATTTTTCTTGCGCGCAGCGCTCTAACAATCTTCCCATCGCCTCATTAAACTCGCCTTCTCTTTCCAGGTTCGGCATATGCCCGACCCCTTCTATCCAGACAAGCTCGGACCCTTTCAGTAGCGTACTCATCTGCTCAGCATCTGACCGCGTGGTAAAGGCGTCTTCGTCGCCAACCACCACGAGCGCCGGGACATCGAGTCCAGCCAACGTTTCGGCGTAATCAGGTCTCTCAGCTCGCCCGCGGAGCGCAGCCGCTGCTCCGCTCGGATTCGTCGCCCGCATCATGCCTCGCACATGATCCGCGACTCCCGGAAGTGCTATCAGGTTCGACGGTGTCACCATCTTTGGTAACACTTCTTCGGCGTACGGTTCCATTCCTTCCTTCAACAACCGGTCCGCCATGGCAGCACGCTGACGTCTACCTTCCTCGGTTTCAGCTCGGCAAAACGTAGCCGCCAACAGGATACCGCGTACCCGCTCGGGATAAAGCCGGCAAAACTCCATAACGATTTGACCCCCCATCGACAATCCGCCGATCACCACATTTTGAATCCCGAGCTCATCGAGAAGCCCGGCGATATCGGACGCAAAAATGTCGAGCGTGGTCTTGCCGGGAACAACTGTGCTTTCCCCATACCCGCGTAGATCCAGCACGATCGCTCTCCAGGCCCTCAAGGCCCCTCCTTCGTCCTCGTACTCGTCGTCCTCGTCCTCGAAAGTTCTTGGGGGTACCACGATCGGATTAGTTTCGCGCTCACGTTCGGTCTCAACCACATCGTCCGAACTATCCACACCCTCGAGTCGAGGACGAGGACCACTACGAGTACGAGGACGATTAAAATGCTCCATCTGCGGTTGCCACATCGTGCGATTAAACGGATGACCGTGGACCAGCACCAAAACATTATCTCCCTCGCCTACATCGTCATAAGCGATATTGATACCGTTCACTAACATCTTACCAGTGCGCCATCAATCATCCTTCATATCTCGTTGCCCCCTTTGCATCCTCTGCGCGAGGCTCATCCGTTATTTGTCACACGCGTAGCGCCCATCGCCCACCGCGCTCCAACCACCGCTGCCAACAAAAGCCCCAGCACCACCCAAAGTTGGGCATCGATCTGCTCTCCCAAAATCAAGCCTGCTGCGAGTACCGCTAACACCGATTGAAATTGTTGAATTTGGCTCATCCGGGCGACACCGCCCCGGGCTAAACCCCGATAATACAGGGCGAACCCGATAAACTGAGAAACCAACACTTGATACGCGAGACCAAACCAAGCCGAAGGAGACTCGACCGGATGGAGCGGTCCCCGCGCGATCAGATAGATAAAAAACAGAACCAAGGCCACCGGCCCTGAATAGACCAACATCCAACAGATCGCTCGCCATCCACCCATCTCCTGCGCTAATAGGCCACCTTCCGCGTATCCATACGAACAGGCCACGCAGGCTACGATGATTAGCATATCGGCTTGCCGCAGTTCGATACCACCCGCTCGCGAGATCAAATACCAAGCTACTACGGCAGTCCCGGCCGCTGCGATCACCCAAAATAATACCGGCACTGGTTCATGTTTTCTCCAGACCCCGAAAACCGCCGTTAATAGCGGCAAGATCGCCGCAACCGTTGCGGCATGGCTCGCAGGCGCACTCTGTAACGCAACCGCGGTGAGAATCGGGAAAATAAAGACAATACCCACGGCTGCTAAGCACAATCGCAACACCTGCTTCCCCGACGGAACTGGATATTTTCCAAGAAAGGCACAAAGAAACGCAATTGTACCGGCTCCAGCCCCTCTGGCTAAAGCAATGAAGAAGGGATCGAACCCGCCTAGCGCAAGCCGGGCACTCACAAAGGATAGGCTGAAACAGAGCACCCCGAGAGAGGTAAAAATCCAACCCTCTAACTCGTGCAGAGACCTGCCTTCCTCTTTCGTCGATGAAGCTGTAGCGGACAAATCCTCTCTCCTTAATCCCCCTTCAATAACACGAAAAGATGACCGCATGCCGTCCATAAGTCCAAGTTTTGCCCAAATCCTTTGACCAGAACAGATACAGAGCACTCAATATTCGACCAGAACAGTTTGATTCCGGCTCTCGCTGTGCACTAGAGTAAGCGTGCTGGCGTGCTGGCGTGCTGGCGTGCTGGCGTGCTGGCGTGCTGGCGTGCTGGCGTGCTGGCGTGCTGGCGTGCTGGCGTGCTGGAGTGCTGGCGTGCTGGAGTGCTGGAGTCTGATTACTGATTACTGATTACTGATTACTGATTACTGATTACTGATTACTGATTACTGATTACTGATTACGACCTCTGCCACCAATCACTTCTCACAAGTTAGATGGACCCTTCCTACCAACTTCTCGCGGATAAGCTGCACAGGCAGATCGAAGCTCGGACGTATCTGCCGGGTAACCGGTTACCTTCGGTCCGCGAACTGGCCAAAGACCACGGCTTTAGCTTGGAGACGGTGCTACACGCTTTCCGGCTCTTGGAAAATAAAGGGCTGGTCGAAGCTCGGGTCAGGAGCGGATTTTACGTTCGGGAACCCAGACTGCGCTTGGTAGCTGCGCCCACAAAAACGCAAACGATTTTCCGAGCAAAAGATGTTGCCATCAGCACACTGAGACACCAAACCGTCACCCTTGGCACTTCCAAGCAGGTGGTTCCGCTCGGGCTCAGCTTGCTCGGCTCAGAGGTATTGCCGGTGCGAAAGCTAGCTCAAACCGCAGCCAGCGCCGCTCGCCGTTATCCAGGAGAAACATGCAACCAGGGACCTCCGGCCGGGATCGAACTGTTACGTCAGCAACTGGCCCAACGCGCAAACGCCTGGGGTTGTTTCCTTTCTCCGGACGATTTCGTAATTACTTGCGGAGCATCGGAAGCGCTTCACTTGGCCTTAAGAGCGGTGAGTCAACCGGGCGATATTGTTCTCGTCGAATCGCCCACTTATTTTGGTGTGCTCGAGATCATCCAAAGCCTTGGATTAAGAGTGGTGGAGTTGGCTACCGACCCGGTCCAAGGGATTGATCTTGGGGATCTTGAGAACGCGCTGAAACGCTTTACCAGAGTGGCAGCTTGTTTGTTGGTAACGAATTGCAGCAATCCTCTCGGTTATTCACTCAGCACTAAGACGAAACAGAACCTCGTCCGATTGTTGGCCAGGTTTGGCGTACCGCTCATCGAAGACGACATTTTTGGCGAATTACACCGGCCTGAAACAGAACGTCCGAAAGTTGCAAAATCGTTTGATCAAGACGGATCCGTTATTTTGATCGGTTCCTTTTCTAAGACGCTAGCGCCCGGTCTTCGGGTTGGTTGGATCGTGCCAGGTAAGTTTCATGACCGGGTCCTGGAGCTCAAATCCGCGACCAGCTTGGCTACGCCTTCGCTTCCGCAACTAACCGTCGCCGAATTTCTAAAATTCGGTTCGTTCGACGCGCATTTGCGGCGGGTGCGCAAATTCTTGGCCGAACAAGTTTACAGGTTCAGTTGCGCCATCGCGGAAAATTTCCCGGGATCGACTCGGATCTCTCGCCCCAGCGGCGGGTTTCTATTATGGATCGAACTCGAAGAAGATTTCGATGCGCTCGAACTTGCCGCTGAGGCACTTAACCGGTTTCGCATAGCAGTCGCCCCTGGAAACATTTTCTCCGCCACAGGTGAACGGTACGGCAACTGTTTCCGAGTGAGCTGCGGGCACGCTTTCTCAGGAAAATTCGCCGAAGCGATTCAGACCCTTGGCCGGCTCGCCACGCGAACAAGCGCGCCAAGGCGAATGGCGAATAGCAGATAAATCTCACGCAAAGACGCAAAGACGCAAAGGCGCAAAGGTTAAGACGGACAAACCGCAGATGGACGCAGATTTACGCAGATAGGCAACACCCAAGTGCAGAGCGTTTAGAGAATTGCGAAGCCTGATAAGAGCCGCGTAGCGGTGAAATATTTATAGCCTAGGGGGAGTCTGCGAGCCCTAGGTGGACAACAAAAAAACCACCCCGCGCTGTAAGCGCGGCAGAAATCGGTCGCCACGGATCAGCACATAGTGATTCGGGTTCGCGATCATTGTCCCTTCGTGCTCGTTTCTGTCGCACCTTCAGAGCTAAACGCGTTTTTAACGGATACCTAGGGCTTCACCCTAGGATACAAGTATTTCACCGCTACGCGGCTCTGCTAGGCTTCGCAATACTCTAAAGCGCGTCGCCAATCTGCGTAAATCTGCGTCCATCTGCGGTTCGTCTTTCTTTCCTTCGTGTCCATTCGCGGTCCGCCTTTGCGTCTTTGCGTGAGATTTTCTTCCGTCCCTTCCGCCTTGCTTTTACCCCAAAACTTACCGACCATTTGGCTCCGCGCCGACCTATGACTTGGTATTACCTAATCGGAAGCCAGCCTACCGGTCCGGTCGAGGAAATCGAAATCGATCGACTTTTCGGCGATGGGACGATCACTTTAGGGACCCGGGTCTGGCGCCAGGGGCTGCAGAGCTGGAAAACCCTCGCCGAAGCGTTTAACCGGCCGGCGATCAACTGTTTCAAATGCAAACGGCTTTACTCGCCTGATCTATCCGTCCGCTATGGTTCCCTTAGTCTGTGCGAGGATTGCAAAGAGGTGTTCTTCCAACAGATCAGGGAAGGACTATCCCCTGAAACCACCGGCATCTATGGAGGATTTTGGATCCGCGCCGGCGCATATATGATCGACCAGATCGCGCTTTTCCTCGTTCGTCTTCCGTTCGAGCTGGCGCTGCGCGCATATGTCTTCTGGCGAATGTTCGGATCAACATCCGCAACAACACCGCAACCGTTCTGGCAATCACAGGGAGTTCTAATTGTCTATGGGCTGTACTTCATTTTCGTTCTGCTGCTCCACCTCGGCTATAACGTGTTCTTCGTCGGCAGATACGGCGCGACGCCGGGCAAAATGGCGTTGAAGTTGCAGATTGTTCGCTCTGATTTCTCGAAAGTATCGTATCCGAGAGCCCTCGGACGTTATTTTGCTCAAGGCTTGAGCGGGTTGCTATTCTATATCGGATACATCATGGCGGGGTTCGATTCGGAAAAGAGAGCGTTACATGACTACATTTGCGATACCCGGGTGATAAAACGCCCATCGAAGTAATGAGCGCCGGCGCTTTTTGTCCAATTTGCCATCGCCTTTTAGCCACCTCGCAGTGGAACCTGACAGATTTTACCGCCTGCCCCAACTGTCAGGCGCCGACTCGTACACTGGTTTTCCCGGCAATAGCCAGAGCCACATCCTCAGCGCGCCCGGCGCAGCGTAACGCGACCGAGGCGGGTTGCTTTTTTCACGCTGATTCACGAGCAGAAAATGTTTGTGCCTCGTGCGGCCGATTTCTTTGCTCGCTATGTACGCTGGCTTTCGGAACTTTAAAGCTTTGCCCGGATTGCATCTACCGAAAACGCCGGCAAGCTTCAGAATCCCTGTTCCAGGATCAAGCTATCCTTTTCGATAATATCGCCCTGTTGCTGCTGGTCGTGCCGGTTCTTTGCTTCGTGTATATTTATTTGGGACTGATTTTCAGCGCTTTCGCTTTAGCCATCGTTATCATCGGGTGGCGGCGACAGCGCCCGTTGGTACCGCGGTCGAAGTATCGATTTGTTTTAGCGGCCGGTTTGTCATTGATAGAGGGCGTCGGTTGGATCGCACTGGTCTGGCTGGCTGTCTGGCTAATTCAAAGCCATCCTACTGACTTCGGTTTATGAGTGACCCCGCCTTCTCCCGCGGCCGCGAGACTGAGACGCGGCCGGCTCCGTACCGAAAAATCGCTGCCACTGGCTGGACCTCGCGCCTTTTGCCCGGTTCGCGCAGCGAGATCTACCTCGGTGAGGATCATTTGCTTCATGCCAAGCAAATTATGCTCTTTGAGAAATATCGACGCTTTTACTTTTCCGATATCGAGGCGATCTCCTTTTCCAAGAGCAACCGTTGGATTTGGTTGTCAGTGGTCTGGGGATTCCTCCTATTCTGCAGTCTGTTCTGGTACCTCGGTCACCAGACTTGGTGTTACGTTGTGGGCGCCGTCTTCTGCCTGGTCTTTGGCGGCTTGCTTCTATTAAACCTGATGGCCGGCCGGACTTACGTTGTTAACATCCAAACCGCTGCTCAGATCCGACGGTTACGCCCGGTGGAACGAGAAAACCAGCTTATAAAATTCCAACAGACGGTCGTTCCGATTATCATACAGGCTCAGCAGGCTAACCCTAACGAGGCAGCAGTATGAATTTAGCCGCTCGCCGTTGTTTAGTGCATCCGGACCGAGAGGCTGCTGCCAGGTGCCCGAGTTGCCATCAATATTACTGTCGCGAGTGTGTAGTCGAACACGATACCCGGTTCCTCTGCGCAGCATGTCTTCAGAAATCAATCGAAGCCGGGACAAGTCGCAGATCCATGGCCTTCGACTGGCTAAGTCCATTGCGACTTCTTCTGGGATTCGCCGGCGCTTACCTATCGTTCTATGTAATCGAGCGCATCCTGCTGTTGATCCCGGTCAACTTATATAACGGCACCTGGCTCTGAAGAAATATCTCACGCAAAGACGCAAAGCCGCAAAGATGAAAGATCAGACAAACATGACTCCTAGCTCCTAGATTCTAGCTCCTACCTCCTAAACTGCTTACTGCTTACTGCTTACTGCTTACTGCTTACTGCTTACTAACCCTTCCCTTCTCACTAAAAATGATAGATCTGCTAGAGGAAGCGATTCATTTGCTGCGCAGAACTTCGGCTATCATGTACGCCTACTACATACTCGGCGTTACTCCGTTCGCGCTCTTGTTTTTCCAGCTTCTAGCAGATGCATCCTATCATCGGTACCTGGCCGAACACTTGGGCGATTCAGCGATTCGTCTGGCCCTCGGTTACTGTTGGATGAAGGGATTCCAAGCGTTGGCCTGTCAGCGTTTACTCGCATCTTACTCTGGAGAACCGGTTCCTCGTCGCGGTCCGTTAGAACTGCTGCGGCTTTGGTCCGCTCAGTGCGCAATTCAGCCTTGGGGTATTTTGATCAAACCCATGGCACTCATCGCCTTGGTACCCTCTCCATTCGTAGACGCGTTTTTTCAGACTGCTAGCATCGTCATGACCGGCAACCGTGGAGATTTTATGCGTTGTGTCCAGCTCTCTACCGGAAAGATCGGTCCAGGACTGATTCTAAACGGAATCATTTTCACTTTCCGCATCGTAATGTTTGCCTGCGTTTATTCGACGCTCGCCACCTTGCCGTTCTTATGCAAAATGCTGTTCGGCGTCGAAACCTTGCTCACTCACAATTTCCAATGGCTACTCTCGGTCCCTTTCCTAATAGGGACGGGTTTCGTTTCCTACTTCATCATCGATCTTTTACTAAAATCTTTTTACGTGATCCGGGTTCGGCGGATTGAGTGTGAAACTTCGGGAAAAGATCTGGTATACCGTCTCGCTGGGTTGGGTTATGCGATCGGGGCTAAATAGACCGACTAGACTCGCTTTTGAGGGCGGAATAGCCGCAAAACCTGTCGCGCCGACGGCTTAGCGAAGGCGGAAGAACCCAAAGAGCACTATGAAATTTAAGTAACCAGCACAGTCTCATGAAAACTAATCTGCCGCTTTTATCTTTGCGATCCTTGCGATCTCTTGCGGCTATTCTGATTCTGTTAGCGCCAACCGGCGGTCAGGCAATTTCAGTCGACCGCTCAGAACAGGAAATGCATTCAATGCCGTTAGCCAGCGCCACTCCGACCGGCGCCCGACTGCCCACTGCGGAAGTCAACCAACAGCTGGACCATGTGTTGACGGCGCCGGAATACGCTTGGCGCAACCCCAGCAAAGTCGAGGCGCCGCCTGGCTGGCTGGAACAGTTCAGGGATTGGCTCAGGGATCTTCTAGGAAGTTTTGGCCGGGCTCTCGGCCGCTTAGGACGGATACTTAGTAGATGGCTTGCCTCTCTATTCCCACACGTTTCCGGCAATCCCACCGGCGGGGCCGATGGAATGAGTGCGGTGGCCCAGATTTTATCCTGGGTGACCATTGTTGGGGCGGTAACGGTTTTAACCTTAATCCTGGTTAAGATAATCTCCCGACGACGCGCCATTGCACCACCCGCGGTTCTTGCTGCTGCTCCAACCCCGGATCTGGAGAGTGAGGGTACCACCGCAGATCAGCTTCCCGACGACGAGTGGCTGCGGTTAGCCCGGCAAAAAGTCGAGGAGGGCGACCTGCGCCAAGCATTGCGAGCCCTATTTTTAGCAGCGCTTTCGTTGCTTGGCGCTCAGGGCTTTGTTCTGATCAGAAAATCAAAATCGAATTTTGACTATGAGCGCGAGTTAAGACGCAAACTCAATGCCGCGTCCGGTCTCGATGAAATATTTTCCGCTGACCGAAAATTATTCGAGCGCTGTTGGTACGGGGCCCATCCGGTTAGCATCACCGAGTTCGAGCAGTCGGACAGCCTTTACCAGCGCCTGAAACATGCCTGCCTTCGAAAGAATGACAAGGATTGAACAGTACGGTAGGGATGAGCTCCTGCTCATCCGGAAAATCCGTCCGCGGATAAACCGGATGAGCAGGAGCTCATCCCTACCGTACGTCCCTCCGGGACAAGCAACAATCCCGCAAGACACCACTCCATTACTCCATTACTCCACGAGCACCAATCACCTCTCACTTCTCACTTCTCACTTCTCACCTCCTGATCCGCTATGCGTAACGATCGCTTGATCGCCTTCATCTTGATCGGCCTGATGGCGGCTCTTTTCGTTGTCGCCGGGGTCCAAATGTTTAAGGTCCGAGCCGAGGTGAACGGAGTTTATCCCGAGTATTCGAGCTTTCGAGCAGATCCAAAAGGTTATCGGATCTTATTCGAAACGTTGTCCAGGCTCCCATCGATCCACGTCGAACGGTCCGTGCAGCCGCTGAAGGAAGTGCCATCTGGAAACGGGAAGACTCTAGTTGTGGCGGGCTTTCTACCTACCAAGGGACCGGCTGAGGAAACCAAACTTTTAAACGACTGGATGACAAACGGGGGAACTCTGCTGGTGGCGTTTAGCTCTCGACAATTCGATTCCGATGAAGCCAACCGCAGCGATCCCGCACCACCAGAGAGTAAAGGGCTTCGCGGCGAAGTCGCCAACATTGAAAGCTGGGGAATTCGGATCCTCTGGTCCAAGCAAAGCTTAGCCGCCCAACTACAATCGAATTTATTCGCAGACCAATCCAGTTGGGCAGGGCATTTGTATATTCAGCCGACCCAAAACGACTGGGAGGTTTTGGCCAAAGCTCGAGATCTCCCAGTGGTGCTTCAACGAAAATTTGGGGCCGGTAAACTGATACTGTTAGCCGACTCCTATCCGCTCTCCAATGTCGCGCTAGCGGCTCATCGGAACGCGGCGCTAGTTAGCTGGCTTTTTCCCGAACATTCGACCGTTATCTTCGACGAGACCCACTTCGGTATTATTGACCATCCCGGCATTATCGGGTTAGCCCGGCGCTACGGTTTGGATGGCGCATTTGTTGCCGTCCTTGGCCTGGCAGTGCTGTATCTATGGGCAAGCCGTTACAGCTTGAGACCCGTGCGTCGCGTACGGGCAGACTCTGAGCCGGCCGTGCGCGGGGCCGGCGGAAATGAGATCTTCACTAATTTGTTGCGACGCACGCTCCCCGCGGCGGATCTCTGTGCAGTCTGTCTGCAAATTTGGAAACAAAAAGGACCAACTAACCAGGCAAAACAGGCTCGCCTGGAAAATCTAATAAACTCCTTGCCGCCAACCACCTCGCAAGTGGAGCGCTATAATCAGATCGTCAAATTGCTACACTCATGAACGATTCGATCGATGAACTAAAAGAGGTTCTGGCTCGAGCCCGAACCGAGGCAGCCCAGGTCGTCATTGGACAAGAAGAAGCCATTCATTTCGCCCTGATCGCCATCTTCACCAATCAACATGCCTTAATTGAAGGTGTACCAGGTGTTGCTAAAACTTTGCTGGTCAGGACCCTCGCCCAAATATTGGGAAGCCCGTTCGCCCGAATCCAATTCACGCCGGACCTGATGCCATCCGACATTTTGGGCACCAACATTTTCAGCTTTCAAAAAAGCGAATTCACCTTCGCCCCGGGTCCGATTTTTACTACGTTTTTGCTCGCGGATGAAATTAATCGTGCGCCCAGTAAGACCCAATCGGCTCTTCTACAGGCCATGCAGGAGCGTCAAGTGACGATCGACCGAAGCACGTATCGGTTAGCCGAAAACTTCACCGTATTCGCCACCCAAAACCCGATCGAGTTCGAAGGCACCTATCCATTGCCTGAAGCACAGAAAGACCGTTTCATGCTGAAGATACGGATGGACCTGCCCCAGCAAGAGGAAGAGCTGTCTTTAGCCCAACGCATGTTAACCGCAGACGCACCGGAGGCCGTTTTGGAGCGCGGAGCCGTACAAGCGGTTATTTCCGAGCAGGATCTCACCCGTGTCCGTGCCGCATTAAATGAGGTTCTGATTCGGCCCGAATTGGTCACCTACCTGGTGGAAATCGTCAGAGAAAGCCGGCGCCACGAGAGTGTTCTTTTCGGCGGAGGACCGCGCGCAACCCAGTCCCTGCTTTTGGCGAGTCGCGTGCATGCGGCTCTCGATGGAAGAAACTTCGTCACCCCAGACGACATCCGGTCGCTCGCCCAAAGTGTCCTGGAACACCGTTTAGTACTACGACCCGAATTCGAAATTGAAGGTTCGGATGCCAACGCGGTGGTGAAGGATATTCTGGAAAAGTTGCCAGTGCCGAGATGATTGCAGCCCCGGAAGATAAAATGAACCGCGAATGGACACGAATTGACGCGAATGTTGTCTTCTATTCGCGTTTATTCGTGTCCATTCGCGGTTGTAATCTGCGGATCTTATTTCAGTTCTTGGGATGATCGCACCGCGGGCCAATCTAGTTGCGTGGGCAGCCGCTATCATTCTACCGCTCTCGATCTTAGCGGGTGTGGTCGGCAGCCTACGGTCCATCTGCGTTCTCGGAATCGTGGTATTCGTGCTGTCGAGTTTAGTCGACTTACTGCTCGGTCTAGGGAAGCATCGGCAACTCGAATTCCAGATCCCACCGGTGAAACGCGTCACCGCGGGACGTGATTTAGAGCTCGATCTCAAGCTGAACGGGGCCGGATCTCGCGGCGGCTTAATCCGTCTGGTTCTCGATCTCCCTCCGACCGTTAAGGCAGATCAATCAAACATTTCCTTCCGAATCGAAGCTGGCCTCTTGAATCTCTCGATCCCGATCAAAGGGGTCGCAGAGCGTCGCGGTACCTATCCGATCAACCGCCTGTTTTTTGATTGGATCTCACCGGCGCGCTTCTGGGTTTTCCGTGAAGAACGTTCGCTGAAGAGTGAGCTCCGTGTCTATCCCGACCTTGCCTTAGAGGGTCGAAAAATCGCTCGTTTCCTGGACCGAGGCGGGTTCGGTGTGCATCGTCAGAGACAGATTGGACGCGGACGCGAGTTTGAGAAACTGAGAGAGTATGAACCCGGAGATAGCTTTGATTCGATCCATTGGAAAGCAGCAGCGAAGCGTCACAAACCGATCACCAAAGTCTTTCAGGTGGAAAAATCCCAAGAGGTCTACATCGCGATCGATTCTTCGCGCCTCAGCGGCCGTTTTTTATCGTCCTCCCCCCCATCGTTCTCGTCGTCGTCCTCGTCCTCGCCAGTTGTTCAACCGAGTGCTCACGACGCCAAACACACTCAATCCCACGGACGAGCGGGAGCTCCTCCTTACCGTTCGACCATCCTGGAAAGCTTCATTGGCGCGACTCTTCTTGCCGGCGCTACCGCGGAACGACAGGGCGATCTCTTCGGCCTCATCACCTTCAGCGACAAGGTTGACCAAATGGCCCGGGCTCGCAGCGGGTCCCTCCATTCCAATCATTGCCGCGACCTTTTGATAAATCTTCAAGCCAGGCTTGTCGCTCCCGATTTTGAAGATATTGCGGCAACCTTGCTCAATCGACTAACTAAACGCTCACTTCTGATTTTCCTAACCTCGCTAGATGACTCCGTAACAGGCGAAAACTTCTTACTTGCAGCCCGGTTTTTGGCTAGGCGGCATCTGGTGATGGCCATCATGCTTTTGCCCCCGGACACACAACCACTTTTCAGCGCACCGGGAGTTGAGCATACTGATCAGATCTACGAGAACATCGCCGGGCATCTGCGTTGGGCTAAACTTCAAGAACTGCGAAAGCAACTTCTACAGGCAGGCGTGCTATTCCATCTAGCCCCTGACCAAAATTTCACTTTAACGGTGGTTAGTGAGTATCTTGCGACCAAACGCCGCCAGCTCTTATGATTGCGTTCGGCGTTCGGCTTTTGAACATATCGAATTCACGTTTACAACTTTATTTGTAAAAGTTATTATATTCTGATGAATGATTTTACTGAATTCGATGCGTTTCGACTTTGTAGGGATTTCGCGCGTGCAATCGCTGTTCCGTTGAATGGGGGTGTCTTTGCCAGGGATCGTGTTCTGGTGACTCAACTACGGAAAACGATTATTTCTATTTATTCCAATTTCGCCGAAGGCTTTGAGCGCGACGGTGACCGAGAGTTTTCCCAATTTGTCTCAGTTTCGAAGGGGTCCGTGGGTGAAGCTCGAGGGCGACTGCTTTATGCGGTGGATTTCGGCTATCTGCAGATCGAGCAATTCGAACCGATCGATTCACTGGGCGTACGGGCGAGCCAATGCCTCGGCGGTCTGATGCGTCATTTAAAAGCGAGCGAAGTGCGCGGCCGAAAATTTAAATTCCACAGCGACCGCAAAAGATAAACGTCGAGCATCGCCAAACGCCAAACCCCGAACGCCAAACGCCAAACGCCAAACGCCAAACGGATATGATTCTGGATCTCCGAAAGTTTATCGAGCGCGAACGTCCTATCTGGGATGAGCTGGATAAACTGTTGCGCAAGATGGAAAACGATTCGGCCGCGAAGCTCACGCTGGCCGAGGCAGAACGAGCCCATTATCTCTATGAACGTACTAGCTCTGCGTTAGTTCGAATTGCAACTTTCGCCGCTGAACCGAGCTTAATCACCTTTCTTCAAGCGTTAGTGGCGCGCGCCTATAGCGAACTGAACGATAACCGCGCTCACAGCCGGCGATTTCGTCCGCGAACCTGGCTCTTCAGTACATTCCCCCGCACCTTTCGTCAGTATCAACGTTATTTCTGGTTTGCCTTACTGCTCACCGTGGCCGGCGCATTGTTCGGCGGCGCCGCCATCACTTTCGACATGCGGGCAAAGTCGCTCTTGCTAGGGGAATTTCCGCACCTGCTCGGAAACCCCGCAGACCGGGTTCACGAAGAGGAACATTCAACTCCATCTCACCTCGAAGGAGAACACACGACATTTTCCGCTTATCTAATGACTCATAACGCCCGGGTGGCATTAGCTTCCTTAGCCCTCGGGATGACCTGGGCAATCGGCACCATAATTCTCGTTTTCTACAATGGCGTGATTCTCGGGGCAGTCATCGTGGACTATGTTCGGGCCAGTCAATCTGTCTTCCTGGCCGGCTGGCTGTTACCTCACGGGGTCATCGAGATTCCCGCTATCCTTATCGCCAGTCAGGCCGGTCTCCTTTTGGGGCAAGCCTTGATCGGTTGGGGATCCGATCAAACCGTCGGCCAAAGGCTACGCCAAATTTCTAATCCCCTGGTCACGCTAATCTGTGGAGCTTGCCTTCTACTAGTTTGGGCCGGCATTGTGGAATCGTTTTTATCTCAATATCACGCGCCTGTTGTGCCGTATTTTCTTAAGATCAGCTTCGGCATTCTAGAACTGGCCCTTCTAGTGTCCTATTTAGGATTCTCCGGACGTGGCAGCCGCGACGCCGCAGTTTCGTCCTCGTACTCGTCGTCGTCCTCGTCCTCGATTGCTTGATATGTCCAGCGGAATGAACCATCCAATCGCGTACTAATGGTTTTACTATCGCCACATCGATTCCTATACAATCATCAAGTCTCTCGACGACGAGGACGACGACGAGGGGCGCTCTGGCATGAATAGAACGAACGAGCTAATCCTCCAGACCCCCGAGGGAGTCCGTTTCCGTTACCGGCTAGCTGGTCCGGCAGCTCGGTTCCTGGCGGTTAGTATCGACGTGGCGACAGTCATGTTGATTTCCTCCTCAGTCGCCCAGCTTTGTTATCTGTTGGGAGCATTCAGTTCTGATTTCGTCCCTGCCGCTCAATTCATTGCCTATTTCGCACTAACCTTCGGTTACTCCATTTTCTTCGAATGGATCTGGCGTGGCCAAACCATCGGTAAACGGGTGTTGAGACTTCGGGTAGTCGACGCGGATGGTTTACGGCTCACCTCTGCCCAAATCGTCATCCGTAACCTGCTTCGGTTAGTTGACCTCCTTCCGCTCTGCTACACGGTTGGCGGCGCTTTCCTAGTATTGTCACCAAAGCTACAGCGTCTGGGTGACCTGGCCGCCAACACGGTCGTCATTCGAATCGATACCGGTTTGAGCCCCGATCTAACCCCAATCTTGGGAGACAGCTTTAACTCTTTACGCGCATTTCCGCACTTAGCCGCGCGACTCCGGCAATCTGTCGATCCCGCCGAGGCTCAAATCGCCTTAGAAGCCGTTCTGCGCCGGGACAAACTCGACGCCGCCGCTCGGGTCCAACTCTTTGCCACACTGGCCGAGCATTTCCGGTCCCTGATCAGTTTCCCCGAAGCCGCCACCGCCGGCCTAAGCGACGAACAATACGTCCGCGACGTCGTTGATTTGTTGTTCAGACAAAGCGCGGAGAAGCAGGAGCTAGCAGCCAGAATCTAGGAGCTAGGAGGAAGCGTGCGCCCCCAAATCGTTCTCGTACTCGTCGTCGTCCTCGCTTATGCAGATGCCGCTAACTAATAAGGCGTATCACATTGGTCCCATAGGTCCCATAAGTCCTATTTGTGGAATGCTCTATCGCGGCTCCTGTCAGAGTGACGGCGCCGCACCCGAGCCCACCAAATCGAGGACGAGTACGATTTTCCGGAGCCCCCTCCTAGCTCCTAGATTCTGGCTCCTAACTCCTTACCTGATTATGCCTCGTTCGCTCGTCTCGATAAACGTGACCAGATCTCGCAACTCGGGTAACTCCGGGAGGCTACGCCCAATTTCAGCCAGGGCTTGTTTGGTGTTCAGCTTTGCCCGGTAAAGTATGCGGAAC
>Ga0207067_10010_pt1 | contig 64374 bp, 41 predicted proteins | sample Alteio_BWMinCont_25_FD_153484 | JGI IMG/M metagenome (GOLD analysis project Ga0207067, IMG submission 153484) | Enriched cells from forest soil in Barre Woods Harvard Forest LTER site, Petersham, Massachusetts, United States -... | ecosystem: Environmental > Terrestrial > Soil > Temperate forest >...
GCTGGTCACGACCGGAGTTGGCTTTACTGTCACTACATAGTTAAAGGCAGGCCCTACACAGCCGTTTGCACCTGTTGGAGTGATTACGTAGGTGACAGCTACAGGTGCCAGAGTGGTATTAATGAGTGTTTCTGCTATGGGGTTAGCAACCTGGCCTGCTACTGTTGCATTGCTAACACCTGCTACAGCAACTCTGCCCCAGCTAAAGGTAGTAGTACCCAAGCCACTGGTGATGGTATAGCTCTCAGCCACTCCAGAGCAGATCGTGTTGGCGGCAGCACTGGTTACTACCGGAGTTGGATTTACTGTTACTACATAGTTAAAGGCAGGCCCTACGCAGCCGTTTGCACCTGTTGGAGTGATCACATAAGTGACAGCTACAGGTGCCAGAGTGGTATTAATGAGTGTTTCTGCTATGGGGTTAGCAACCTGGCCTGCTACTGTTGCATTGCTAACACCTGCTACCGCAACTCGTCCCCAGCTAAAGGTGGTAGTGCCTAAGCCACTGGTGATGGTATAGCTCTCAGCCACTCCTGAGCAGATCGTGTTGGCGGCTGCACTGGTTACAACAGGAGTTGGATTTACTGTCACTACATAGTTAAAGGCAGGCCCTACGCAGCCGTTTGCACCTGTTGGAGTGATCACATAAGTGACAGCTACAGGTGCCAGAGTGGTGTTGATCAGTGTTTCTGCGATTGGGTTAGCTACCTGGCCTGCTACTGTTGCATTGCTCACTCCTGCTACCGCAACTCTTCCCCAGCTAAAGGTGGTGGTGCCTAAGCCGCTGGTGATGGTATAACTCTCAGCTACTCCCGAGCAGATCGTGTTGGCGGCTGCGCTGGTTACTACCGGAGTTGGATTTACTGTTACTACATAGTTAAAGGCAGGCCCTACACAGCCGTTTGCACCCGTTGGAGTGATCACATAAGTGACAGCTACAGGTGCGAGTGTGGTATTGATCAGTGTTTCTGCTATTGGGTTAGCTACCTGGCCTGCTACTGTTGCATTGCTCACTCCTGCTACAGCAACTCTTCCCCAGCTAAAGGTAGTAGTACCTAAGCCGCTGGTGATGGTATAACTCTCAGCTACTCCAGAGCAGATCGTGTTGGCGGCAGCACTGGTTACTACCGGAGTTGGATTTACTGTTACTACATAGTTAAAGGCAGGCCCTACGCAGCCGTTTGCACCTGTTGGAGTGATCACATAAGTGACAGCTACAGGTGCCAGAGTGGTATTAATGAGTGTTTCTGCTATGGGATTAGCAACCTGGCCTGCTACTGTTGCATTGCTCACACCTGCCACAGCAACTCTTCCCCAGCTAAAGGTGGTGGTGCCTAAGCCACTGGTGATGGTATAATTTTCAGCCACCCCTGAGCATATCGTTGTTGCTGCTGCACTGGTCACGACCGGAGTTGGATTTACTGTTACTACATAGCTAAATACAGGTCCTGCGCAAAGGCTCGGTCCCGGACCAGTAGGGCTGATCAGGTAAGTGACGGCAACAGGTGCCAAAGTAGTGTTGATCAGGGTTTCTGCTATTGGGTTAGCTACCTGACCCGGTGGAGCAACAGCATTGCTGATACCCACTACGGCAGCTCTTCCCCATGTAAAGGTGGTACCTGCTGTTGCGCTGGTAATGGTATAACTCTCTGCTACTCCCGAGCAGATAGTCGTAGCCGCAGCGCTGCTGACAGTTGGTGCTGGATTTACCGTTACTACGTAAGTAAACACAGGGCCTGGGCAATTGGTGGGAGCCGGGCCTATAGGGGTAATCAGGTAAGTGACAGCCACGGGACTAGCGGTTGTGTTGACAAGTGTTTCATTGATAGGATTAGTTCCCAGTGGTCCTGCTGCAGCATTACTGATTCCTGCCACGACAGCCCTGGTCCAGCTAAAAGTCGTACCTGCCAAAGCACTTGTGATCGTATAGTTTTCAGCTACACCGCTACATACAGAACCTGTTGCGGCACTATTCACAGTTGGTAAAGGATTCACCGTTACCGTTACAGTAACCGGAGCTGCAATACAACCGTTATCAAAAGCATTGACTGTATAAGTTGTTGTAATAGCAGGAGTAGCAATGGGGTTAGCTTTAGAAGGATCATCCAGACTGCCGGCAGGAGCCCAGGCATAAGTCGCACCTACCGGCCCGATAGGGTGGGCACCAAGGGTAACGCTACTACCAATACACATAGTTTGATTTGGACCCGCATCAATTTTAAAGGGAGCTGGGCGTCGTGTAGGAATAAAACAAGCATTGAGAAACACACGTTCTCCGTTAATACCTGCCTGGGTACCAACCGTACTGTAATCATGCCCTCCCATATAGAACACATTGCCTCCGGCAGAGTCAGCCTGATTCAGGTGCGCTGAGTAAACCTTAATATTGACATTACTTGGTTCCTGAACGCAAAAATACCCTCCATTATTCCATGTTCCGGAAAGAGACTGAAAGTCTGCCAATGCTCCTGCATCATCATCCATAACACCCTGGAATTGCATAATTGCCATATCCGGATTGCTGTATGCCACCGAAGCCAAGCCATTATTTTCGCCAATTCCGGTAGGAGTCATGAAATGGTGATTGGCTTCGTAGGTCTCTACGCCTTTACATTCTGTGAAAAAATTTCCGCCAGAATTCACGAAATTCTTAACAAATGTTGTAAAGTTTATTTTGTTAGGCGTTGGAGTGATGCTACCACAAGAACCACCAAGACCGCAGAGTGTGTCCCAGTGAGCCTCTGTGCACATCGTATAGCATTGAGAAAGCCCAGGAAATCCACCTGCTGACTGAACATCATATGCCGGATAAAGTCCTCCGCTTCCAATCTGAGTCATCCCGGCGTCCGTAAAATAGGAAATAGGAACATTGTCAAATCCCCCGTCGTTAAGAACAGATACTTTAATGGCTTGATTTAATGTGTAACGCACATCAACTGTAATGTTCCCCCCTGTCAATTGAAATACATTAACTTGATTTGTTCCGGGAGTAAGTGTAGCCTCGTATGCTGCGATTACCTGGGCTGCTGTAAGCCCTGTAGAATAAAAGGGTGTATTGATGTATTGAGGATCAACAATAAATGCGCTGGCACTAAAATTTCTAACAGTGGCTGCCCCAGCAGGTAATGGGAAATATTTAATGGTATTAGCTGAAAAGTCAACAGCATCTTTTGCCTTTCCTGATAAAATCACCCAATGTACCGGTATATTATTTTGAACAAAGGCATTGATCAAGCCATACGCTTTTAAATTGAACTTGCCGCCACTGTTCAGCTGATTGGTATTATCCATGGCAACAATCAATGCACCTGTTGTGATTAACGTAGGATTTGAAGCAGGATTGGGAAGGTCTGGTCTGCTACAGGTAGCATTTGTAATGATGCGTGTACCCGGAGGATTTGGTGTACTTATAATAGATTCAGTAGTCCCTCCCATGACAAATGAAGAAAGGGAAGCATCTAACTGATCTCCGACGTTTGCTGAACCCGGAACTGCATAATGAAGATAGAAGTAGTAGGTTCCGGGTTTTGTTAATGCAGCGGTTCCGTTTATTGTAAATGCGCCATTGGGGCTTGCAAAAGACCCGAACAGTGTTTTAACAGCAAACTGCGGCCTTGCGCCAACATTGTATTCCGGAATGGTATCTGTAAAATAAAGGTTAGCAGCTGTAATGTTCGTCAAAGGGTTTTGAGAAAAACCTGCATCACCAACGGTACTGAAATTGAACTGGGTGATATCAACACAGCTGCTTCCGGAAACTGTTACTGCAATTTGCAGAATATCATCATCCGCATCGGCACAATTAAGATTGATCGGGCCGGTTGAATACTGGGTGACGGCGCTTGATACATAGGTGAGGGGATTCAATGCTGTTATTGAAACATCACTTATACTGGTACATGCACCATTGGTTATCGTCCAACGTAAAGTAGCAACAGCGCCAGAAACTAAACCTGTAACGGTAGAAGTTGGGGAAGATGGAGTAGTAATGGTCGCTACTCCTGATACAAGTGACCAGGCTCCAATACCCACTCCTGGTGCATTGGCAGCCAGAGTAGTTGAGGTAGTGCCGCAAAGGGTCTGATCGGGACCGGCATTGGAGGTTGTTGGGGGTACACCAGCCATAGGTTTTATTGTACATGTTGAAACAGAATTAGCACATGGTGCATTTACAATCGTCCATTGAAAAGTTGTGGTAGTTCCAACAGTGAGGCCGGTAACATCTGAACTTTCAGAGCTTGGGGTTACGATGGTTACTCCACCACAATTGGCTGTACAAGTCCAGGTTCCAACGCCGACCAAAGGAAGATTACCAGCCAACGTGGCAGTAGTAGTACAAGGTGTTTGATTAGGGCCTGCAACTGCAACTGTCGGTGGTAGTGCTTCTGTGATAGACATGGCCGAAGAAAGGGAGCAAGTTCCTCTTGTAGTTGTCCAAAGTAAGTCGGCAGTAGTCCCTGGCACAAGGCCCGTCACTCCGGAAGTAGGTGATGTTGGAGTTGTAATTGTTGCGGTTCCGGAAGTAACTGACCACAAACCTGTGGTTGGTAATACAACAGGGTTAGGGGTAGCTGCAAGTGTAGCTGTTGTGAGGTTACAATGAGTCTGGTTTGGTCCGGCCGCTGCCGCCGTAGGATTGGCAACTCCTGTTACAACCACATTACTGGATGATGCAGCGCATGGGGCATTTGAAATGGTCCATTTAAATGTAGTTGCAGTTCCAACCGCAATTCCGGTAATGCCAGAATTAGCAGTGGTATTGGCAGTAATTCCAACTCCCCCGCAATTGGTAATACAGGTCCATAATCCAGCTCCGGTCACCGGAATGTTGCCGGCAAGGGCTGAAGCTCCACCTCCACAAACGTTAAAAGCAGGGCCTGCTACAGATACTGTAGGTGGAGCAGTTGAAGTAAAGTTCATAGATGAAGAAAGTGAACATGTACCACGTGTCGTGGTCCAGGTGAAGACGACAGTGGTACCGACTTCTATTCCGGTCACGCCGGAATTATTTGCTGAGGGGGTAGTAAGTGTTGCGGTTCCGGAAGTAACAGACCAGAGACCCGTAGTTGGCAATACAACGGCGGTTGCATTAAGAGTACCGCTTGTAACATCACAATTATTTTGATCTGCCCCTGCAACTGGAGCAGTTGGAAGAGGAGCGCCGGTTACAACTACGGTACTGGATGAACTGCATGAGCCGTTTGTAATGGTCCACTGAAATGTTGTTGCAGTTCCAACCGCAATTCCGGTTATTGCGGAAGTAGGAGATGCTGGGGTTGTAATACCGACTCCTCCACAATTGGCAGTACAGGTCCATAACCCGGCACCAACAATAGGTGTATTGCCAGCAAGGGTTGATGCGCCACCACCGCAAACGTTAAAAGCAGGACCAGCAACAGAAGCTGTTGGCGGAGCATCTACAGTTATGGTCATAGGTGAGGAAAGGGTACATGCACCACGTGTTGTTGTCCAAAGCAAATTGGCAGAAGCCCCTACAACAAGGCCTGTCACTCCGGAAACAGGTGATGTGGGAGTTGTAATTGTTGCAGTCCCGGAAGTAACTGACCATGCACCAGTAGTTGGCAAAACAACCGGGTTAGGAGTAGCGTTAAGTGAAGTGGTTGTAACGTTACAAAGATCCTGATTTACTCCTGCATTAGGAACTGTTGGATTAGCGACACCTGTTACCTGCACCGTACTGGATGATGGAGCACATGAACCATTTGAAATGGTCCATTGAAATGTGGTAGTGGTTCCAACCGGAATTCCTGAAAAACCATTTGTTGGAGATGTTCCGGGTGCAGTGATAGTCACGCCTGCACAATTGGTTGTACACGTCCATACTCCTGCTCCAACAATTGGTGTATTGCCTGCGAGGTTGCCACTGCCGCCACAGGCATTAAAGGCAGAACCAGCGTTAGATGCAGTTGGGGGAGCAATAGTAGTATAATTCACAGTTCCATCGCCAAAAGTATTTGTTCCACCACTGGTATTTGGAATGGTCATCACAAGTGCAGCGGAAGTACCGGCAGGCATATTTGTAATGTTATTAAGAACTACCGTAAATGTCTTATTTTTAGCAACAGCAATCGGGGCCAGAAAAGTTATCACGGTGGCTGACACATTTGTTATCACACCAATGTTGGTACCATTGTATTGGCTACCATTTCCTGTAACACAGGTATTTGCATTCGTTCCTGCAGGAAAGGTAATTGTAACCAAAGCTCCAAGAGCCATCGGCGCATTGTTACTATTAGGTGTCGTTCCTGATAAGGTATATGTTGCAAGTACACCCTGGCAGTTATTGGATAAGGAAATGCTGTTCCAGGGCACCGTAAAACTGGCAGCACAAACCCTCTGCACCCCGCCACATAAGCAGCAGACAACAATAAATCCAGCTAGAAAGTATTTGGGTACCTTTAATAGCATTTTAATCTGTTATGACTGAAACCATACTTATGGGGTATAATACTAATTAACAGATAGATAGCTATTATACGTAGTTAGGCTTCAATATGTTTCAAATATAAGGAAATAAACGCATATTTTCTTACATTGGTAAGTAAAGGAGTAGTTATGACCTGAATATTGACCCTTTTTCAGATACCTGAGAGCAGGAAGAAAAAAGCGGAAACGAGGAGTTCTCAAAAAAAAGCGGAGGAAGAGGGATTCGAACCCCCGGTAGTGTTACCTACAACAGTTTTCAAGACTGCCGCGTTAAACCGCTCTGCCATTCCTCCGCGACAAAAGTAGAATATTTTTCTGTTTTGGGGCTAAAAATTGTGAACTTCGTATGAAATGCAAAATTTCGGAGGTTCATATTCAAAAAAATACAAAGTCGTCCGCCTTTACTTATTTGTACTTCTGTCTTTGATTTTTTTTTCCCAATTTATTCTCGCAGGGAGTTTGTCTGCATTTTTGGGGTATTCTGCTTTTTTTTCTACTCAGAAGGGCCCTTATATTGAAACGTATCTGACGGTGATGGGGCAAACTGTTGTTTACAAAAAAAAACCAAATGGAAAGTATCAGGGTACAATAAGTATAACTATGTTATTCAGGCAAAATGATACAATTAAGGCAGTTCGCAAATACAACCTTCATAGTCTGGAAATTGAAGATACACTGAGGGGAAGGGTTAATTTTATTGATGAGCAGCGTTTTTTTATGAAGGAAGGGATTTATGATTTCGAGCTGCAGATTGCTGACAAAAATAGTTTGTTGCAGCCTTATAAGTATTCCCAAAAAATTGAAATCAGGTATGATGAGCAAAAAATGGCACTCTCTGATATTGAATTTCTTGAATCTTATTCCAGGTCCGTCACTCCAACTATTTTAACCAAGAATGGCTATGATCTTATACCCTATGTTTCTGAAATTTATCCAAAGAACCTTAGCCGGCTTTCGTTTTATTGTGAGGTATATAATGCAGCTAAAATTTTAGGTGATAGTGAAAAATTTGTAACGTTCTACACGATTAAGTCAGTTGATTCAATGAAAATTATTTCAACTACTATTTCGGATAATGTTCCAAAAAAGGCAATTGCTGATTACAGAAGTTTTTCAAAACAAAAAGCAGCACCCATAAACGGGATCTTAGCATCATTTGATATAACTAATTTATATTCAGGTAATTATAATATATTTATTGAAGTGAAAGATAAAGAAAATAATTTGCTGGTTAGTAAAAGCCGGAATTTTAAACGTGAAAATCCCATTCCCTTAATCAGTTCTCCTTATATGGGTAATTCGGTTAAGGATGGTATGATTCCTGCTTCATTTGCTTTCCGTCTTAGAAACAGGGATTCCTTAAATGAATTTGTAAATAGTTTAAGGCCCATTGCACAGGCTTCAGAGAAAAAAATTATTGACGAAAATCTTAAAGATACAGGAATTGAGTTGTTGCAGCAGTTCTTTTTCAACTTCTGGAAAGCGCGCAATGCTTCTAATCCTGAAGGGGAATGGAATACATATTATGCGGATGTGAGAAAGGTAAATAAGTTGTTCGGTTCATTAAATATCAAAGGTTATAATGCGGACAGAGGGCGGGTATATTTGCAATACGGGGAGCCTTACAGCCGTATTCCCGGGGATAATAGTGTTGGCGTGTACCCATATGAAATCTGGAAATACAATAAGATAGGAAATCAAACCAATGTGCGGTTTATTTTTTACGATCCGGATTATTCCAACAATTATTTCGTTTTGCTTCATTCTGATGTGCGCGGGGAACCGAATAATGAGCAATGGCAGGCTGTTCTGCAGAAACAGAACCAATTAAACGGGAGTCCGAACAATTCGTATGGAAACAGGGTACAGGAAGATTTCTTGAACTCTAAGTAGACTTGCATGCCAAGGGGCACGTTTAGCCTACTTTGTGCCCGAATGGGCCTAAATAAACTTAGCTTTGCAACAATGAGCAAGGTAGCAGTCGTAATCTTAAATTGGAACGGGAGGGCATTGCTGGAGCAATTTCTGCCTGCTGTGATTCAATTTAGCTCATCTGCTGAAATTATAGTTGCAGACAATAATTCGACGGACGATTCAGTAGAATTTGTTGAAACAAATTTTTCTACTGTAAGAATAGTGAAGAATTCTTCCAATGGGGGATATGCCAAAGGATATAATGATGCATTGAAGCAGGTGGAGGCGGAGTATTGTATTTTGCTGAATTCGGATGTGGAAGTTACTTCCGGATGGCTGGAACCTGTAATACGCATGATGGATGCAGACCTGTCTATAGTTGCTGCTCAACCTAAATTATTAGCATATAACCAAAAAGAACAGTTTGAATATGCAGGTGCTGCAGGTGGGTTTATTGATAAGTACGGTTATCCTTTTTGCAGGGGACGGATTTTTGATTCATACGAAAACGATTTTGGCCAATATGATGATTCCAGAGAGATTCATTGGGCCACAGGTGCTTGCTTATTTGTAAGAACTGCTGTTTTTAAAGCGGAAGGAGGTCTGGATGAGGACTTTTTTGCGCATATGGAGGAGATTGATTTATGCTGGCGCTTGAAGAACAGAGGTTTCAGGATTATGTATTGTGCTGAATCAGTGGTTTACCATGTTGGTGCAGGGACACTGGCTAAACACAGTCCTCATAAAACTTATTTGAATTTCAGGAATAACCTGATACTACTGTGCAAAAATCATTCCCGGCAATATTTCAGACTAAAGTTAGTATTGCGCATGCTGATGGATGGGATTGCCGGACTTAAATTTTTAGTTTCGGGAGATGCAGCTCATTGTATTGCTGTTATGAAGGCTCACATCAGTTTTTATTCCACCTTTCCAAAAACTCTGGCAAAGAGAAAGGAACTGAAAAAGGGGGTTGTGAAGTATTCTACCAGCGCTATTTATAATCGCAGTATTGTGGCAGATTATTACTTGAGGGGTAAGAAAAAATTTAGCGATTTGCGTTCTGATAAATTTCTTAATATCTGAAACTTTCAATGGCCAGCCTGTAGGAGTTCAGGCCAAAGCCGGAAATGATTCCTTTGCAAACAGCTGCTATCATTGAGTTTTTTCTGAATTCTTCACGTGCCTGAATGTTTGAAATATGTATTTCTATGACCGGAGATTTTATTGATGCTATGGCATCGGCAATTGCTACTGAAGTATGGGTATATCCACCAGCATTTAAGATGATGCCGTCATAAGAAAATCCTGTTTCCTGAAGTTTATTGATAAGTTCACCTTCAATATTGCTTTGATAATAATCTAATTCCATGCCGGGATAAAATGACTTTAGCTTTTCAAACCAAACTTCAAAGGATTGGTTTCCATAAATCGCAGGTTCGCGAATCCCCAATAAATTTAGATTCGGGCCGTTTATTATGATTAGCTTCATAGGTTAAATATACTGAAACTTGACAGATTTACGAATTGCGAAGCAATCATGAGCACCTGAGAAAGGCAAGTAGTGAATAATGTAAAGTTGGTTAGTATCAGTTAATGCCAGCGTTTGCGGTTTTCGGTTTTCGGAAACCTACCTGGGTTGGTATATAATGAAATCCACGGTTGGATGTAGAATTGCATAAAACATGATTTGGGAATCTTACATAAATGGGTTTAAATCCTATTTGAAATTAGAGAAGTCACTTTCCGGTAATTCTGTGGAAGCCTATTTGCACGATGTGGTTAAACTAACACAGTTTTTGGAATTGAAGGAATTCATACGAAAACCTGAGCAGGATAGTTCAGTTAATCTTTTGCCTGAAAATCTGAATCTGGATGTTTTGCAAAATTTTGTGAAATGGGTAAATGAATTGGGTATGTCTGCAAGCAGTCAAGCAAGGATGGTATCAGGTATTAAGGCTTTTTACAGTTATTTATTACTGGAAAATTGTATTTCTATTGACCCCACACAGCTTTTAGAAGCCCCGGCGAAGTCGCGTAAATTACCGGATGTGTTGACTGTTGCAGATATTGACGGACTGATTTCTGCAATTGATCTTTCAAAACCGGAGGGTCAAAGAAATAAGGCTATGCTTGAAACGCTTTATAGTTGCGGACTCAGGGTGAGTGAACTGGTGAATCTTAAAGTCTCGAATTTGTACCTGAAAGAAGGTTTTATTAAAGTGATTGGAAAGGGTGATAAGGAAAGACTTGTGCCCGTCGGGAGTATCGCAATAAAACAAATTAATATTTATCTGGATGAAGTAAGGTGTCATGTATTACCAATAAAGGGGTTTGAGGATGTTTTATTTTTAAACCGGAGAGGGAGGAAGCTTAGCAGGGTGATGGTGTTTACCATTATAAAGGTGTTGGCGCAGGCGAGCGGGCTGGAAAAACATGTTAGCCCGCATACTTTCAGGCATTCGTTTGCCACGCATTTAATTGAAGGCGGGGCCGACCTGAGGGCTATTCAGGAAATGCTGGGTCATGCTTCCATCACCACTACTGAAATTTATACGCATATGGACCGGCACTATCTGAGGGATGTGATTATCCAGTTTCATCCAAGGTCTTAATGGATGCATTCCAGATTAATGATGAGTCAATTTTTCCTCGAAATAACTTTTAAGGCCGCTTCTACAATGTTTATGGTATCAAGGCCGTATTTGGTCATCAGCTGATCGGGGGTACCACTTTCTCCAAAGCTGTCTTTTATTGCTACCATTTCGAGCGGGGCTGGAAAATGACCGGAAATAATTTGGGCTATGCTGTCTCCAAGTCCACCATTTTGCTGGTGTTCCTCAGCAGTGACTGCGCATTTTGTTTTACGCACACTCTGAAGGATGGCTTTTTCATCTATGGGTTTTATGGTATGGATGTTTATGATTTCGGCGCTGATCCCTTTTGCCTGCAATTCTTCACATGCTTCTATTGCTTTCCAAACTAAATGCCCGGTGGCAAAAATACTTACGTCGCTGCCTTCATTTAATACAATGGCTTTCCCAATTTCAAAGAGTTTGCCTGCTGGTGTAAAATTTGGAACTGCTGGTCGGCCAAAGCGAAGGTAAACGGGGCCAATGTAATCAGCGATGGCAAGCGTTGCGGCCTGCGTCTGGTTGTAATCACAGGGATTTATTACGACCATTCCGGGTAACATTTTCATCAGGCCTATGTCTTCTAATATCTGGTGGGTAGCTCCGTCTTCTCCAAGTGTAAGTCCGGCATGGGATGCGCAGATTTTTACATTTTTTCCAGAGTAGGCTACTGACTGGCGAATCTGGTCGTAAACACGGCCGGTTGAAAAATTAGCGAACGTTCCGGTAAATGGTATTTTGCCTCCGATGGTTAATCCTGCTGCTATGCCTATCATATTTGCTTCGGCTATTCCAACCTGGATAAAACGCTCCGGAAAATCTTTCAGGAATGCGTCCATTTTTAAGGACCCGGTTAAATCAGCGCAGAGTGCTACTACATTTGGGTTTTGTTTTCCAAGCGCATGTAGGCCGGCCCCAAAGCCGGAGCGGGTGTCTTTCTTTTCCGTGTAAGTGTATTTGTGGGTCATTTATTTAAAATTCGTTAAAAGTAAATTGTTCCTAATAAGAATCGTAACAAGTATTTGTATGAATCTGCTGTCGTTTATTAATACATTTTTATTGATACTGTAGAACCGGACTCGACTTTGAATTTTCGTTCTACGGTATAAATCGATTCTTTTGCTGACTTGGAACGCCATTCTGCCCTGTAATTACCAGGCTGCAAAACGATGTTTTCCTGAATCTGATTTTCCTGTAAGTTGCATACCCAGGTTAATTTGTTTTTCTCTTCTACGAAAAGGCTTCCTGGTCCTTCATTTGTCCTGGTAATAACTACCATTCCAGCCTGAGGTATTTCGAGGGTTGTGGTTTTACTTTGGGCGATGTCAATATTGGAAAGTGTAATACGCGGCAGGGTGAGGATTTCGAGGTCGTATTTCCCTACTATGTATTTCTCAACTTGTGTGAAGTCCTGAACATTGAGTGTTTGCATTTCTCCTCGTTTGCGAACGATGCATTTTAAAGTTTTATAGTTGTTAAAGGCTACTTTTAAACTTAATAAACCCTGTGGAGCATCCAGAGCAATAATATTGTGCTTGCCTGCAATAAGGGTAATATCATGTTTTTCAACAGGAGGAATGGTGTGCACTACCAGATGATAGGTTTGAACCGGGTCAAGGGTAAGTGTATCGGGTAAGCCTTTATTGTTGAGGGTGTGCATGTAATCATATCTGATAAGTCCGGAGGTCTCATCGTAAAATGTCATGTTGACATCTGTTTCAGTGGGCTTGCCTATCTGATCGAGTAAATTTACCTGGGCTGAGGTGTTGTTTAATGCCTGGGAAATAACGATGTTGAGAATATTCTTGAAGGTTTCTTCATTCGAGGCGTCGTAAAATTTTCCTATGCAGCCAAAAGAGTTTTTGAGGTTTTCATCCAGCCCGACTCCTATGATAAAAGGTTTGAGGATAATGCCTTTCCTTTGTAGTGAAAGTGATACGGCACAAGGGTCTCCGTCGCATTCTTCAATGCCGTCTGTTATCAGAATAATTATATTACGCACAGCAGGGCTTCCGGGTACAGGAAAGTCATCCCCGCATTGTTCAAGGGAATAGGCTATTGGTGTGGTTCCTCTTGGTACTATATCAACTAATTTTCGTTTGATGGCTGCTACGTTGGCGCGAATATCCGGATCAAAAGGAACTTCTAGTTTGGTGTCTTTGCAATCACGCTGTGGACGCAGGTTGTGTTGATGTCCATAGGCACGGAATGCTACTTCGAGGTGGTCAAAACTACGCAGGCTGTCAAGAAATTCTCCCAGCAGCCTTTTTGCAATGTCTATCTTCATTCCGCTTTGCCATTGGCCGAACATGCTGTAGGAAGCATCGAAGACAAAGAGTATGCGAGTGGTGGGTTTCACAGTTGGTTGTTGTGAACGTTGTGATTTAGGCTGGGCGATTGAGGTAAAGGGTGTGATAAGAGCTAAGAGAAAAAAAACAAAAGGCAAAAGAGCAGTAGACGAGCGAAAATACTTAATGGCTATTACAAAGCGAATTAAGGCAATTAGCCGGTGCCCAATTGAGCCAGTTTGTGTGAAAGTGGGCGCTCTAAAAGATAAACGAGTTAATAAATTCGATTGAAATGGATACATAAATTAATAATCTCCAAGTGTTTCCGGCAACTGAGACAAGGCCTTGGCAAGCTGATCGTCATTTGGGGCAACTCCATGCCATTTGTGAGAACCGGTCATGAAGTCCACACCAAAACCCATTTCAGTTTTCATGAGGATTACTACTGGTTTGCCTTTTCCCGAATGTTGCTGGGCAAGGTTTAATACATCAGAGACCTCCGGTAAATTATTCCCATTCATTTCGAGGACGTCCCATCCAAAGGCCAGCCATTTTGCTTTCAGGTCTCCAAGTGGCAGAACCTGATTTACATCTCCATCAATCTGACGTCCATTCCAGTCTACTGTGGAAATAAGGTTGTCTACCTTGTTTGCTGAGGCGAACATAATAGCTTCCCAATTTTGTCCTTCCTGCAATTCCCCGTCTCCATGGAGGGAATACACCAATCGGGAATCCTTATTCATTTTCTTTGCCAATGCTGCTCCTATCGCAACGGATAGTCCTTGTCCCAGGGAGCCAGAGGCAACGCGAACTCCCGGGATTCCTTCATGGGTTGCAGGATGACCCTGGAGACGTGAGTTTAGTTTACGGAAGGTGGATAGCTCTTTTACCGGAAAATAACCGGAACGCGCAAGCACGCTGTACCAGACGGGTGAAATATGACCGTTGGAAAGAAAGAATAAATCTTCCCCGATTCCATCCATGTTAAATTTTGCAGGATTGTGTTTCATTAATGAGAAATACAGGGTTACAAAAAATTCAGTACAGCCCAATGAAGCCCCGGGATGGCCTGAATTTACAGCATGAACCATTCTGACTATGTCCCGCCTGACCTGGGAGGTTATTTTTTTTAATTCTTCGGGAGATGACATAGTAAGAGCCTGTGAAGGCATATTAGAAACCTGTGAGGACATAGTCTTAATTAAGAAATCAAAAGTATCGTTTTTAATTTCTCCAGTTTTTAATGTTAATAACATTTATGGAATGTTGAAAACTGAAAATTTGGATAATGGTATCTTCGCCTTTTAAATTTAAAAAAACAATTTGCTGAAATTATGGCGTTAAAGTGCGGGATAGTGGGTTTGCCGAATGTTGGGAAGTCAACTTTATTTAATTGTTTGTCGAATGCCAAAGCTCAGGCGGCTAATTTTCCTTTTTGTACCATTGAACCGAATATTGGGGTGATTACTGTGCCTGATGAACGACTGACACGGCTTTCTGAATTTGTAAAGCCTGAACGGATTGTACCTACTACCATTGAGATTGTTGATATTGCCGGGCTTGTTAAGGGTGCAAGTAAAGGGGAGGGGTTAGGAAATCAGTTTCTGGGTAATATTAGAGAATGCAATGCGATTATTCATGTGCTGCGTTGTTTTGATGATCCCAATGTGGTGCATGTGGATGGGTCGGTCAATCCGGTTCGTGATAAGGATGTTATTGATACGGAGCTTCAGTTAAAGGATATTGAAAGTGTAGACGGGAAAATCCGCAAGGTGGAGAAGCTTGCAAAAGCGGGTGTTGACAAGGATGCAAAGAAAGCATACGAAACTTTGCTGATTTACAGAGCGCATCTGGAAGAGGGGAAATCTGCCCGTTCGGCTGCGGTTAAGAAAGAAGATAAACAGTACATTGAAGATATACATTTGTTGACTGATAAGGCGGTGGTTTATGTTTGTAATGTAGACGAAGCTTCGGTGATCACGGGGAATAAGTATGTCGAACAGATCAGAGAGCTTGTGAAAGATGAGGGGGCTGAAGTAATTGTTATTACTGCTGCTATGGAAGCTGAAATTGCTGCACTTGATACCTATGAGGACCGGCAGGTTTTCTTAAAAGAAATTGGCCTGGAGGAACCAGGTGTGAATAAGCTCATTAAAGCTGCCTATCGGCTTTTGCGTCTGCAGACTTATTTTACTGCGGGTGTGAAGGAGGTCAGAGCCTGGACTATTTCACAGGGAATGACTGCTCCTCAGGCTGCCGGTGTTATTCATACTGATTTTGAAAGGGGATTTATTAAAGCAGAAGTTATTAAGTATGTTGATTTTTTAAAGTATGGCTCGGAGTCGGCTTGCCGTGACATCGGAAAGCTTTCTCAGGAAGGCAAAGAATATGTTGTAGGTGATGGGGATGTTATGCATTTTAAGTTTAATGTTTAATAGAATGGATTTGTATAGATGGAAACGATTGAGTTTAAACTAAGAAACTTTAAACGTTCAAACTGAAAAAGGATGGCAGAACCAAAATATAACGAAGACAGTGTAAAGTCGCTTGACTGGAAGGAGCATATCCGGCTCAGGCCAGGTATGTATATTGGCAAGCTTGGAGATGGTTCTTCACAGGATGATGGTATTTATATTCTGATGAAGGAGACCATTGACAATTGCATTGATGAACATGTGATGGGATATGGTAAACATGTGGATATTACCGTGCGAGACAAGTCGGTGACGGTACGGGATTATGGCAGAGGTATACCGCTCGGTAAAGTAATTGACTGTGTTTCTAAGATTAATACGGGTGCGAAATATGATTCGGAGGCTTTTAAAAAATCGGTGGGGCTAAATGGTGTGGGAACAAAGGCTGTGAATGCGTTGGCTTCAAATTTTATTATTCAGTCTATTCGCGAAGGGAAAATAAAGGTTGCTGAGTTTGAAAGGGGAACCATTCAAAAGGATACGAGTATAAAAGCGAGTGACCAGAACTCCGGCACTATCGTCACGTTTACTCCGGATGAAAAGATTTTCGGCAAATACCATTTTATTCATGAGTACATAGAGCGAATGTGCTGGAATTATGCCTACCTAAATACCGGGCTAAAGCTGAATTTTAATGGAAAGGAATTTGTTTCCATGAACGGTTTGATGGATCTGCTGGAGCGTAACCTGAGTGGGCCAATTCTTTTTCCAATTATTCATCTGAAGGGTGAGGATATTGAAGTGGCGATGACGCATGCTGAAATGCAGTATGGTGAGGAATATTATTCTTTTGTGAACGGACAGCATACGACTCAAGGAGGAACGCATCAGGCTGCATTCCGTGAAGCGATTGTAAAAACCATTCGTGAGTTTTATAAAAAGGAGTTTGAAGCAGGGGATATACGGACTTCCATTGTAGCCGCGATAAGTGTGAAGGTTCAGGAGCCTGTATTTGAATCACAGACCAAGACCAAACTGGGTTCTCAGGAAATTGCCCCGGGTGGAAAGAGCATGAAAGCGTTTATTGGTGATTTTGTGAAGGAGGCTTTGGATAATTACCTGCATAAAAATCCGGCTACGGCAGATACACTCCTGAAAAAAATTCAACAGTCCGAAAAGGAACGTAAGGAACTGTCCGGTATACAAAAACTGGCAAGGGAGCGGGCAAAAAAAGCGAGCCTTCATAACAGAAAGCTAAGAGATTGCCGTGCGCATTATAATACGAACGATGACAGGCGTCAGGACACTACGCTGTTTATCTGTGAGGGTGATTCGGCCAGCGGGTCCATTACCAAGGTAAGGGATGTGAATACCCAGGCGGTTTTCAGTTTGAAGGGTAAACCTTTGAATGCGTTTGGTTTGTCCAAGAAGGTAGTGTATGAGAATGAAGAGTTTAATCTGCTTCAGGCGGCTTTAAATATTGAGGATAATCTTGAGGAGCTACGCTATAACCAGGTGGTGATCTCTACGGATGCGGATGTGGATGGGATGCATATTCGCTTATTGCTGCTGACTTTCTTTTTGCAGTTTTTTCCTGATCTGGTGAAAAACGGGCATGTGTATATTCTTCAGACGCCTTTGTTTCGTGTCCGGAATAAAAAAGAAACCATTTATTGCTACTCGGAAGATGAGCGTCGGGCTGCTATGACAAAGCTTGGTGGGAAACCGGAGATTACCCGATTTAAAGGCCTGGGTGAGATATCTCCTGATGAGTTTAAAAATTTTATTGGCAAGGATATGCGGATTGAGCCAGTTATTATTGGAGGAGGACAGTCTATTACAGAAATCCTGAGCTATTATATGGGTAAAAATACACAGGAAAGACAGGATTTTATTATTAATAATCTGAAGATAGAGAAGGATGTAGTTGAAGGGGTTGTTAATGAGCCTGTTTTGAGTGCGTGACGAAGGAGGGCACTCAGGCTTCACACAGGCTGGCTCCAGCATTCACTGGATGTTGGCCCCTGATTGAGTCGGTTAGCGCGAAGATTATGAGCACCAAATAAAGGGAAAGAGCGAATAACAAAATTAGTACCAATTACATTTTGATTGAATCAGTATGGAAGAAAATAAAGATATGAGTTCGTCTGAGGATCACGCTGCTGTTCAGGTTGCCGGCATGTACCAGAGCTGGTTTCTGGATTATGCTTCTTATGTCATTCTGGAACGCGCTGTTCCGGCTATTGAGGATGGTTTGAAGCCGGTACAAAGAAGGATTATGCATTCGATGTGGGAGATGGAGGATGGGCGCTACAATAAAGTAGCGAACGTGATTGGAAATACCATGAAATACCATCCGCATGGGGATGCTTCTATCGGTGATGCCATGGTGCAGGTGGGTCAAAAGGATATTTTGATTGATATGCAGGGGAACTGGGGTAATATTTTAACCGGAGATTCTGCCGCTGCTCCGCGTTATATTGAGGCAAGGTTGTCGAAGTTTGCGCTGGAAGTGGCGTTCAATCCTAAAACTACGATCTGGCTTTCGAGCTATGATGGACGGAATAAAGAGCCGGAGACCTTACCAATGAAGTTTCCTTTGCTGCTGGCTCAGGGTGTGGAAGGTATTGCAGTCGGACTTGCCTGCAAGACATTGCCTCATAATTTTAATGAGCTGATTGAGGCTTCTATTCAGGTTTTGAGGGGGCGAAAAACAGATATTTTACCGGATTTCCCTACAGGAGGGTCGGCTGATTTTTCTAATTACGCGGATGGATTAAGGGGCGGTAAAGTGAGGGTGAGGGCTAAAATTGCCCAACTGAATAAAAAGACGCTGATCGTTTCTGAAATTCCTTTTGGCACTACTACTCAGTCTTTGATTGATTCTATACTTTCTGCCAATGATAAGGGTAAAATAAAAGTGAAGAAAGTCGATGACAATACTTCTGAGCATGTTGAAATTCTTATTCACCTGCCTCCGGATGTTTCACCTGACAAAACCATTGATGCACTATATGCTTTTACAGATTGTGAAGTTTCTATTTCTCCAAACGGATGTATCATAGAACATGATAAACCACGTTTTGTGGGTGTAAATGAGATGCTGAAAATTTCGACGCATCAGACGATGGGCCTGCTAAAGAAGGAATTAGAGATTGAGTTAGCTGAGTTAAATGAATCCTGGCATTTTGCTTCACTAGAAAAAATATTCATCCGGGAAGAAATGTACATTGACTTTAAGAAATACAGCGACAAGGAAAACTTATTCAAGTATTTGTATGAACAATTCAAACCTCATAAGCGTAAGCTTAACAGGGCAATACAGGATGATGACCTGGAGCGCTTAACCCGGATACCCATGATTCGTATTACGCGTTTTGACAGCATCAAGGCGGACGATCTGATCAAGGAACTGGAAGGGAAAATGGAGATTGCAAAGCATCACCTGAGTAACCTGACGGAATATGCGGTAGAGTATTTCAAAAACCTGAAGAAGAAGTATGGGGAGGGCCGGGAACGGAAAACCGAAATCAGGTCCTTTGAAAATATTGAAGTCCGCCAGGTTGCTGTGGCGAATGAAAAGCTATACGTCAACCGAGAAGAAGGGTTTATTGGTTATGGCCTGAAGAAGGATGAATATGTTTGTGATTGCTCGGATATTGACGATATCATTGCTTTTACACGGGAAGGTAAAATGAAGATTGTAAAGGCAGCCGACAAAGTTTTTATCGGAAAGGATGTCATTTATGTGAATGTATTCCGTAAGAATGATGAGCATATGATCTACAATATGATCTACAGGGATGGTAAGAAGGGTGCGACGCTGATGAAACGTTTTCCAGTTACGGGTATTACACGGGATAAGGAGTATGAGTTGACTAAAGGAAGTCCGGAATCGGAAGTACTGTATTTTACTGCAAATCCAAATGGGGAATCTGAAATTGTGCGGGTGAACCTGAAAGCATTGCCTGGTTTGCGGAAGCTGGAGTTTGACCTGAATTTTGCTGATCTCGCTGTTAAGGCAAGGGGCACTATGGGGAACGTAGTAACTAAGTACCCTGTCAAAAAGATTGTCCAGAAATCCAAAGGGGCAGGAGTAGTGCGGCTGGAGAAAATATGGTTTGATGATTCGGTTCACCGCATCAATAAGGATGAGTATGGAACTTATCTGGGTGAATTTTCAGGGGAGGATAAGATATTGGTGATTACTCAAAGCGGGCATTATAAGCTTTGTTCATACGATTTGTCTACGCATTTTGATGAAGATATTGTTCTGATTGAAAAACTAAATCCCGCTTTGCCTGTTTCGGCCGTATATTATGACGGTGGCGATAAAATTTGCTATGTTAAGCGTTTTATCATTGAACCTACGGATAAGAAGGTGTTGTTTATCAGTGAAGCAGAGGGCTCTGTTCTGGAAATGGCTACTACTCAGGCGAATCCTGTTGTTGAAGTGGTGTTTTCCAGAAAGGAGTTCAGGAATAAAAAGGTGAATTTGCTTGAGTTTATTGAAATCAAAGGGCTTAAAGCCAAAGGAAATAAGTTGTCGGACAATAAAGTGAAGGAAGTAAATTTATTGGCGTCTAAAGAAAAACCTGTTGTGTCTGCTCCTGAACCTGATGAAAGTAAAATTTCTGCTGAGGAAAAGAAGAAGAAAGGCGGAAAGCCTGGACAGACTTCGCTGGATATTTAAATATTTTATTCTTATTCCAGAAAAAATCAGCGTTCAAGTCTGCAAATAAATCGGGCTTTTATAGCAACCCTACTGTTTTTTTGTATTGTACTATGCCTACAAGGTAATTGTAAACCGCATTCAGATAATTTGTCTGTGTCTGCTGCAGTGTGTAATAGGTTGTGGCAAGGTCATTTGGTTTGATTGTGCCGTTTTTTAGCCGGTCGCTGTCAATTTTGTACAAATCATTGGCCAGGTCTAAATTCTTTTTTTGATAGTCAAGATCGGTTTGCGCATTTAACAGGGAGGTAAGGGAATTACGGGTTTCCTGCTGGTAATCATTTTTTAGTTTTTCGTAGTTCAGCCTGGAGGATTCGCTTTTTAATTTGTATTCTGATTTGCTTCTTTCTTTCAATAGTCCATCAAAGATGGGTATGCTGGCTTTTACGCCAAGGTAGTTAAAGGGGTACCAGTAACTGGATGTAAATGGGGAAAAATCATTGTCAAGGTATTGAAAAGTGTAATTTCCATAAAAACTGATGGATGGTATATAGGAAAGGTTTTGTTTTTTGATATTCAACTGATAGATGGCTAATTGCCATTTTTCCATATCCAGCTCCGGACGCTTTAGCTCAGGGTTCGCTACTGTGGCCTGCATATATTGAAGATACAGGTGGTTGATGTCATCTGACAAGATGTATTTCTTTATCGTATCGTCTCCCATTTTATAAGAAAGGTCGGTCAGGGAGAGTTCGAGGCTCTTTTTATTTTTTTCGTTTTCCGAAAAGGCGTTTTCATAATCAATGCGGTAATGCTGCAAATCGTAAGAGGTAATCTGTGCCTGTGAAAGCTGGTCTTTACCGGTAGTGTATATATTATTTGTACGATCTACATTTATCTTTGTCAGGTCCGTTTTTTCCTTCCACAGCAGTGCCGTAAAATAGGCCTGGGTGACATCCATTTTTACATCGATTTCCGTTTTTCTGACATTGAACTGGTTGTAACGGGTCTGGGCCTGCGCTATTTGCCTGTCTCCGGAGTTTACCGGATTGTAAAGGATTTGATTGAAATTAAATGCCCAGAGTGTATTGTAGGTGGTCCCGAATTGCACAGGTTTGCCATCTCCATTAGGCTGACCAAAGAATATACCTGGCAAAATATTGGTCTGGAGTTCTGAATTATACCTTACATCAAGGTCGGAGCTGATTTGGGGGAGGTTACGGGAGTTGACTTCTTTTACCTGCATATCGGAAACCTGCACGTTGATTTGCTGAATTTTTAAATCCAGCCTGTTTTTCAGGGCCTGCTGAATGGCATTGTCCAGGCTCAGGCTGTTTTTATCCTGTCCGAAAAGGAAGGTGGAACTAAAAATGAGTGTTGTACCAAAAATGAATATGCGCGTCATATATTTTATAGGGTGCTTATTGTTTCAATGCAATGTTTCGTAATTATTCTTATCCTCTGAACACCTGTGCCGGTTCCAAACTTGTTATGCGCCTTATGGCAAACATACTTCCGCAGAATGCAATGACAAGGGTTACGCCAAAAAAACAAAAACGCAGCCAGAGGGGGTAATTGAAAATTGTTCCTGCTTTTGCAATGCCATTTCTGAATCCTTCTACCAGTGCCATTCCAACACAAAATCCCAAAACACCAATTACCAGCGCTTGTGTTATAATCAGTTTGCGGATGTAGCCGTTTGTAGCTCCGATCGCTTTCAGCGTTCCATAATCTTTGATCCGGTCTATTGCTGCCGAATATAAAGTAAGACCGATAATCACAAATCCAACTATGAGGGCAAAGATAATGAGTGTGCCGAATGATATGGCTATGCCTGATGTTTTCAGTACAGTGATGATGGTTGCTTTGGCAAAATCATCACTCTTCCAGGCCCGGACACTTTTGATGGTAGAATTGATGGAATTTATTATTCTTTGTTCGTCTCCTTTGTTCTTCACTTTTACTAAAAATGCACTGGCTTTATCAGTAGCGAAACTGCCCAGGTACCTTGCCCTTTCGATTGTTGTAAATGTGTAGATGCCTCCAAAGGACCTTACGCCTTTGGATTGTGCAGCATTAAATACCTTTTTACCGTTGATTTCGAAGTACTGGTCGGGTAAAACATCTCCAAGGGAAGCTTTGTCAAAATAATCTGTAATGATTGCTTCATCTTTCAGCATATCTTCTTTTCTTCCATTGAACATCCTCCAGGGGCCCCCTGCGAAAACAGGCGCTTCAACTCCTATAAGGGTAATTCCTGCTGATTTCCCGTTTTCAAACCGCGCTGCTCCGGGAGTGACGACAATGGGATGCACTGTTTCTATACCTTCTATGCTACTCAATTCGTAGCCTACACGGATATCCAGGGTTGCAAGGGCATTTATATTGGTGGTCATGTTGTCCACTACCCATACATATTCGGAATTATTCTGAACCAGACTTGACATGGCATTTATCAGGTAAATAAAAATTCCTGCCTGCTGTCCAATCAGAAAAATTGAAATAATGGTGCCTGCCAAAGCTCCAATTGATTTTGGCTTGTCAAAAAGTAAAAATCGTATGGCTGTTCTGAACAAGTTATATCAGTTATTAAATGGAAACAGAATAAATTTCAATTTATCTCTTTTATTGTTTTGTTTTTAAAAGAATAACACATTCTACCCTGCTGCCTATAAGTGTTTTTGCTCCTTCGTCCAGTAAAACTCTTACTTCCCTGACGCGTCTGTCTTCCATGTTTGCAGCATCATCTGAAAACAAGGACTTTTTCCGGAGGTAAGGGGAGGTCAGAAATATCTTTCCGGTTGCCAGGGTATCCTGTTTTCCCTGGGGACGGATATATGCGCTCATGCCATTTTGTATTTTATCTGCGAATAGTTCGTCAACTTCGGTTATTGCCATTAATGGACCATCCGGGGCAAAATCACAAATAGATTGGGTGGTACTCACATTGTTCCCAACCTTTACATCCATGGAGAGTACCTTGCCATTAACAGGAGCTTTTATTTTTTTGCGGTCTACAATTTTTTGGTTGTAATTGATGTCTGCCTGCAGTTCTTTCATTTTATTTTCCTGCTGTTTTACATTTGCATCGGAGCTGGCCTGATCAGCATGCTGAGAATTATAGGCAAAACGGCTGTCATCCAATACCTGCTGGGTTATACCTCCGGATTTTATAAGGTTCTGGTTCCGTTCAAAATTTACTTTGGCATTTTCCATTTTAACAGAAACAGATGTCAGCTGGGCCTGTGCGGAAGCAAGCATTGATTCCTGAGTGGCTAATTTTGACTGTGCCTGTTCCAGTTGTGCCTGTTCCACATCACTGACTAATTCTACGATCACTTCATTTTCTTTTACATCCTCATTGATGTCGTGGTCGATTTTTTTTATGATTCCTCCTGTCTCTGCATAGAGGGAAACGATATGGGATTTTGGTTCTATGGTTGCTACCCCTACAATCTGGTCAATATTAATGGGTTTGGAAAGGCTGTCTTTTCTGTTCTCTTCAATTGTGTTCTTATTTCCACCTCCACAGGAAAAAAATGAAAGGAGAAGGAGAACGGAGCCAGTGTAAATTCCGGTTTTCATAACAACGATCTGGCAATGCGAACTATATTTTTTCATAAACTGTTATTTTTTAGGAGAAAAGAATGCATTAGATGATTGTGTCTCTGTTACTATCCCATTGTTTACTTCAATGACGCGATGTGCATATTCCTCAAGGCGGGGGTCGTGTGTCACTACTGCTACCGACTTGCCGTTATCAGCAAGCTGGCGTAATTCCTTCATTACCACTACCATGGAATCCTTATCAAGGGATGCTGTAGGCTCGTCACATAAAATAAGTTTGGGATCTGTAACAAGTGCCCTTGCAATTGCTATTCGTTGCTGCTGGCCTCCTGAAAGTTGTTTGGGAAGACTTTTGCGCCTGTCCATCATATTTACCATTTCCAATGCATGTATCACTTTCTCTCTGGCTGTTTGCCTGTCTTCGCCCTTCAACTGAAGCGGAATCATAACATTCTGCTCTCCGGTTAAAGGAGCAAGCAGGTTAAAGTTCTGGAATACAAACCCAATGGTATTCAAACGCAATCTGGCCAGCTGATTTTCATTCATTTCATTTATCAGCTGATTGTCTACCCAAAGTTTGCCTGTGCTTGGATATATAACGCAGCCCAATAAGGATATCAGGGTGGTTTTACCGGATCCGGATGGGCCTATAATAAGCAATAACTCTCCTTTATTTACCTGAAGTGTTGTTTCCTGCAAGGCTATCAGCCGCTGATCTCCAACTATGTATTCTTTTGATACGCCTTCCAGTTTTGCTATCATCTTATTCATTTAAAGGGCATATCCTGCAAGAGCTGTGATATTCTGATCACAGAATTCAGCCTTTTGGAATTTATAGTATCCGGTCATGGCAATCATGGCTGCATTGTCTGTACAATATTCAAATGCCGGAATGTAAATATTCCAGTTAGCAAGCAGGGCCTGATTTTTCAGAGCAGCTCTTAATCCGGTATTTGCAGCTACTCCGCCTGCAAGTGCAATTTGGATAATTCCAGTTTGCCCGGAAGCTTGCTTCAGTTTTGCCATCAGAATATCTACTACTGTTTTTTGAAAGGAGGCGGCGAGGTCATTTGTGTTGTTCAATATGAAATCAGGGTTGTGCTTTTGCTTCTCATTGATAAAGTAAAGAAATGAAGTTTTAAGACCGCTGAAACTAAAGTTAAGTGCGGGTAGATTTGGATGGGGAAATTTAAAAGATTCCGGGTTTCCTGTTTGCGCTAACTTGTCGATTAATGGTCCACCAGGATAGGGGAGCCCAATTATTTTGGCAGCTTTGTCAAAAGCCTCTCCTGCTGCGTCGTCTGTTGTTTCACCTAGTACTTTCATACCCAGGTAATCCTTAACCAGAATTATCTGTGTGTGCCCTCCTGAAACAGTCAGGCATAAAAAGGGAAAGGAGGGGTGTTTTGCACCGGCTTCATCTGATATAAAATGAGCCAATACATGTGCTTGCATGTGGTTTACTTCAATCAGAGGAATAGCCAGCGCAAGTGAAAGCCCTTTGGCAAATGAAGTTCCTACCAGTAAAGAACCGATCAAACCCGGGCCACGGGTAAATGCAATGGCACTTAGCTGTTGTTTGGAAATCCCTGCTTTTTTCAGGGCTGAATTTACAACTGGAACTATGTTCTTCTGATGTGCTCTTGATGCCAGTTCTGGCACTACACCTCCGTATTCTTTGTGTATACTTTGACCGGCGACAACATTGGCAAGAAGTTTGCCATTTTGAATGATGGCTGCTGCAGTATCATCACAGGAGGATTCTATGCCTAAAATGGTTATATCAGGGCTCATTTGCTTAATTTTGTAAAGTTATACCAAAGAGTTTCAGTTTATCAAAAAACCGCTTAAAATATTTCTGATTTCCCTCCTGATTCTGGTGCTGTTCATTGTGTCAGGATTGGTTTGTATGCGTTCCAGCTGGGCCCAGACTAAACTTACAAGGACTGCTGCTTCCTGGTATTCATCCAAATTAGGCACTGTGGTTACTGTTGGAGGTGTAGACATAGAATTTTTTAAGAAATTGGTTTTCAGAGATGTGTATATTCAGGACTTACACAGGGACACGCTGTTGTATTTAAAGGAATTAAAACTGGATGTAACTTCCATCAGTTTTAAGAAGCATGAGTTGTATGCTTCCGAACTAATAATGGAGAATGTCCGGGCAAAACTTGCCAGGTACAAGGGCGAGAATCGGTTTAACTTTCAATTTCTGATTGATGCTTTTTCCGTTAAGGATACAGTCAAAACACGTGATTCTCCATGGGAAATTCAATGTGCAGATGTTGCTCTCCGATCCGTTGACTTTACCTACAAGAATCTGGAGGATGCCGGAAAATCTGCGGGAATAAATTTTTCTGACCTGGCCATAAAAAACCTGAATGGGAACCTGCGGAAAATCCATTTTGAAAAAAAAGAACTTACGGTTACGGTTTCAAATTTATCCGCACGCGAAAAGAGCGGATTTGTTCTAACTACGCTGAATACAAAGGCTTCTCTTTCTTCTGTGCGTCTTTTATTGGAAAAGCTGGAAATAGTTACTCCACTTAGCCATATCAGCACTGATTTGACTATGAGCTATACCTGTTACGGGGACTTTTCCGACTTTTTGAATCAGGTGAACCTGAAGGCAAAGTTTGATACCTGCAGGGTTGAATTCTCAGACCTTGCCTATTTTGCTCCTGCTTTGAAAGGAATCCACCACACTGTTATTTTCTCGGGTAATGTGAATGGAAAGATCAGTGCAATTAATGGGCGTCAGATGAAAATCCGATTGGGGAAGTCTACCTTTTTTGACGGTGATATTAAGTTGGACGGCCTGCCTGATATCGATGAGACAGTCATGTACCTGAAAGTTAATAAGGTGATTACAAACAGGAATGATCTGCAGGAATTTCCTATTCCTCCTTTTACGGATGGCAAGACGTTGGAAATTCCGGTTAATATGACTTCTCTGGGTGCCATTTCCTTTCATGGAAACATGGCTGGTTTCCTGGATGATTTCGTTGCGTATGGTACATTTTATTCTGCATTAGGAAGTGTTTCAACTGATTTGTCGGTTAATGAGGATTTTAAAACCGGGAAATTGTATTACGATGGCAAGTTAAACTCTGAAGGTTTTGATATAGGACAGTTTCTCAACATAAAACAAGTGGGTATTCTTGCACTTGATGCTGCTATTAAAGGTAGTGGTGTTGAAAGTGATAAGGTAGATGCTAAGCTGGACGGGACAATCAAACGAATTGATGCAATGGGGTACAGTTATAAAGATGTGCTGGTATCTGCAAGGGTATCTAAAAAAATATTCGATGGAAGTCTTTTTATAAATGATGATAATCTTAAATTAAATTTTGATGGAAATATAAATTTCAGCAATGTTGTTCCTTTATTAAATTTTGGTGCTGACATACGGTATGCCAACCTGACTGCTCTTCATCTAATCACTAACGGCAAGCCAACCTCCTTTTCATCGGTGCTGGCGATTAAAATGAAGGGAAATACAATTGATAATATTACAGGGGTAATGGATGTTAATCATACACAGGTGAGCGTAGATAAGGATGTGTTTAATTTTCATTCATTCCGGCTCCTGGCAACTAATGACAGCAAAATAAAGCAGTTAAACATTGAGTCTGATTTCTTTACAGGGGATATTAAGGGAAAATTTACTTTAAAGGAATTGGGAGTTTCTGTTGAAAACCTGTTAAGCACTGTTATGCCTGCCTATTTTAGTTCTATTCACCTCAAAGTTCCTGTGGAAGAAAATTTTGAACTGAAAGCGAAATTGAACAAACCACGGGATTTTATGAAGTTGTTTTTCCCAAAGTATGAAATTGCAGATGGAACACTTATTAATGGCTCTTATAGTTCATCCATGGAGCAATTGGGTTTTACCATAAGTTCTTCCAGAATCAGCGTTTTTGGCAAACAGATCAATAACCTGGATGTGAATTCGCAATTGAGGAACGGAAAACTTGATGTACATTTAAAATCAAGTCAGATTGCTGTTTCAGACAGTGCCTTTTTCAAAAATTTTGATCTGGATATTTCAACTAAAAATGACTCCTCTGCTCTGCAAGCAAAATGGGGCAATCATTCGCACCCTGAAAACAGTGGAATGGTAAAGGCTAAACTTATTTTTAAAACTGGTCCGGAAATAAGATTCAGTTTCCTGCCGTCTGAAGTGGTTATTGCAGATTCTGTATGGAATGTTAATTCTACTAATCTGATCAGCATTGATCCTTCCTGTGTGTATATACACAATATGGAGTTTGCAAATGGACTTCAGCACATCACCATAAACGGAAGTTCATCTAACTATTCAAATGACAGTATGTTTATTGCATTTTCGCAATTTAATCTGGCCAACCTGAATAAGATGACCGGTGCTGGACTGAAACTGAAAGGAATTGTAAATGGAAAAACCGTTATCTGCGGAATATATTCTTCCCCGGTGATTCTAAGCAATAATAATTTTACAGATTTGCAGATTAATACAGAAAGGATTGGAAACGGATATGTAAAAACAATCTGGGACACGGATAAAGATGCGCTGGGGTTAAATGGATTGTTCAGCAAAGAATTGCTGCCTAATATTGTGTTTTCCGGATTCTATTACCCCAAAAAGGGCAACAGCATAGACCTGAACCTGACGCTGAACACCCTCAGCCTGGACCTGTTAAAACCTTACGTGAAGGAGTATTGCAGGGACCTGTCGGGAGATTTTTCAGGCATGATCAGCATTAAAGGCCCCATAAGTAAACCGGACCTAAACGGGAAACTCCGCATTGATGCAAAAAAAATTACGGTGAACTACCTGGGCACTTCCTACAGTTTTAAACAGGATTTAATTATTGAACCTAATTCCTTTGGTTTCCAAAACCTGATCGTTTATGATCAGGTTTATGAACAGAATAGAAAAAACAATACGCTTTCTGATAAGGATAAAAAGTCGGGTTCGGGTACTGCAATTGTAAACGGAAAGCTTTACCATGATAATTTCAAAAATTTTCAGCTCGATTTTGATATTGCCCCTACAAAGTTTATGGCACTCAATACCAATGAAAATGACAATAGTTTGTATTACGGAAAGGCCTATGTAACCGGTCCTCATGTAAACATATCGGGCTTTTTAAACAATATCATTCATATTGTAGCCGATGTGAAAACAGATAAAGTGACCTTTTCCAACCGAAGCGAACTCACTAAATTATATATCCCGCTCACCAGCACAACAGATATTTCTTCCACTAATTATATCACATTTATTTCAAAAGACACGATTCATAAAATAAATAAATATAAAGTTGACCTGAGCGGATTGCAGCTTGATTTTGATCTGGACATGACTACGGATGCTGAAATTCAACTGATATTTGATCAAAAGGTGGGTGATGTGATAAAGGCGCAGGGTAATGGTGCAGTTAAGCTGGAAATAAGTACGCTTGGCAAATTCAACATGTTTGGCAATTATACAGTGGAAAACGGGGATTATTTATTTACCCTTCAAAATATTATCAATAAAAAATTTAATCTGGAAAAGGGTGGGACCATAAAATGGGCGGGAGATCCTTATGATGCCAGTATTGACCTGAGTGCCATATATAAAGTGAGAACTTCCCTCACTCCTTTATTTGATACGAGTGCAATTTACAAGCATCAATATCCTGTAAACTGCAAAATGTTGCTGGCCAATAAACTGATGAGTCCGGATATTACTTTTGATATTGATTTGCCTACGGCTGATGAAGGCACCAGACGGGATGTCAGAAGTATTGTGAACAGTGATCTGGAAATGAACCGGCAGGTATTTTCCCTGATGGTGCTTGGTAGTTTTGTAACGCCTCAGAATCTGGCAGGTTTTGCGACGAATGAAACCAGCAGTGCGGGATTGAATGCATCGAGTGAGTTGTTGTCCAATCAGCTCAGTAATATGCTCTCTAAAATCAGCAAGGATTTCGATCTGGGTGTAAAGTATCAGGCCGGCGATAAGTTAACCAATGAGGAAATGCAAGTGGCTCTTTCTACCCAATTGTTTAATAACCGGCTTGCGATTGATGGTAATTTTGGGGTTTCTTCAAGCGTTACTCAGAACACCAATACGTTGGTTGGGGACGTGAATATGGAATACAAATTAACGGACGATGGTAAGGTACGCATTAAGGCTTTTAACCGGACGAATGACAATGCGATTATTAATTTAAGTTCGCCCTATACCCAGGGTGTGGGGATATTTTACAGAGAGGAGTTTAATACGATCAGTGATTTGTGGAAGCGGTATATTCTGAAAACTGAGAAGAAGGTTGGTGACCGGTGATCGGTAAGGGAGATCAAAACAATTAAATCGCTTCATTTTCCTATATTTGTTGAAATCCTGATATTCAAATGAACTATAACCGGATATTTCAATTTGTTTTTGTGGCACTTGTTGGGCTGCCCTTTTGTATTTTTTCTCAATCAACCGATGAGAAAAAAAAACCTGCTGATCTGAAATCGGCTGAAGAAAAGATGAGATCGGGAAACTTTGAAGGTGCATTGGACGATTTCCTGGTATTGCTCGAAAAGGATCCCAAGAATATTAAATTCAATTATGATATTGGTGTTTGTTACCTGAATTCGAATATTGGTAAAAAAAAGGCTATCCCTTATTTAGAGATTGTTACCCGCAATGCTGATTCTGATCCGAATGCAAAATATCTATTAGGTAGGGCTTATCATTTTGCCTATCGCCTGGACGACGCGCTAAAGGCCTATAATGCATTTAAAGAAGGTGGAAAAGGCAAACCCGAAAACCTGAAAGAGGTTGACCGGCAGATTCAGGATTGTATTAATGCGAAGGAATTAATGAAGTTTCCATTGAATGTTACTTTTGAAAATATGGGTAAGAATGTGAATTCTCCTTTTGCAGATTATTACCCTTTTATCACCAAGGATGAATCTTTTGTGGTATTTAATTCCAAGCGTCCTGGTACAGGTTCTGAGACTGGAATAGATGGGGCTTATCCTTCTACTATATTCATTTCACGTGTTCAAAATGGGATTTATACCAAGGCTCAGGTCATTGGCCCTCCTATTACTCAAGGGAATGGGAATGAGGAAGTAATCGGTCTGTCAAGTGCGGGAGATAAAATGTTGCTGTATTATTTTAAAGGTGGGGCCGGCGAGATTTATATGTCAACCCAGAATGCGGATAAGGCTTTTACAAAAGCACAGCTAATGGGTGATAATGTGAATGCAAAAGGAGGACATGAAATTGCTGCCTCTATTACGGCAGATGGAAACGCTATTTATTTTGCAAGCGATAAGCCAGGGGGAAATGGAGGCGTGGATATTTATGTTTCCCGGATTTTACCAAATGGGTTGTGGGGACCGGCGGAAAACCTGGGAACAGAAGTCAATTCAGCGCTGGATGAGGATTTTCCGAATATTTCTCCCGATGGGAAAACACTCTATTTTAGTTCCAAAGGTCATACCAGTATGGGTGGGTATGATATATTCAAGGCTGAGTTGAATGAGGTCACTCATAAGTTTGAGGCCGTGAAAAATGTGGGATACCCGATTAATACACCTGAGGATGACATGAATCTGCGTTTGTCAGAAAACGGAAGGTATGGATACATTTCGGCTGTGCGCGATGGTGGTCTCGGTGACCTGGATATTTATCGTGTGACCTTTGGTGATGTTGAGCCCCAGTATTCTGTGCTTACAGGACTAATTGCTTCTGCTGACGGGGTGAAAAAGGTTAACTATACAGATGTGTTTATTACTGTTACGGATAATAAGACCCAGCAGATTTATGGTAACTATATTCCTAATCCTTCTTCGGGTCGTTATGTGATTATTTTACCTCCCGGAACGTATCATATGGAACTGGAGGCTACTGGTTTTGAAACCTATACGGAGACCCTGAATGTGCTTGATAAAAGTTCGTTTGCTACTGAGATTGACAAGGATATTAAGTTGAAGGGGAAGTAAGGGATACGTTTAAAAAGAAAGTTCAAGTCTGAAAATAAATCGGGGCTTTTTGTTGGTATTAATGCCGCGCAGATGAACTCGCCTCTGGGGCTCAGACAGCCTCTGCTTTCTTTGATTCCTTTCTCGTTTCTTTCTTTCTTTCTCCTAATCCTGCAAGTTGAATATTTTCCAGGATTTGTCGGCCTGAAGTTTTAGCATGTTTATGCCATTCATTGTCTTAGCTCCATTTAGTTTTCCCCTTTTCAGGAATTCTGTTTCCTCAGGGTTATAAACGAGGTCATACAAAAAGTGTTTTGTTGTGAGGTGTTCGTAAGGAATTTGAGGATAGTTATGTATATCCGGAAATGTGCCCATTGGGGTTGTGTTGATGATCAGCTGACAGGATTGAATTATTTCTTTTGTCAGTTCGCTATACAAAAAATCTGCTTTGTACGGTTTACTCTTAGCGTTGCGGCTTACCTTAATGGTTTCAATTCCTGTTTTTTTTAATGCATATTCTACTGCTTTGGATGCACCGCCATTGCCAAGTATCAATGCTTTCCGGTAATGATTCTTCAGAAAAGGCTTTATGCTTTGTGAGAATCCATAAGCATCTGTGTTAAAACCTTTAAGTGATACCTGGCCGGATAGTGAATGTTTGATTTTTATACAATTGACTGCGCCAATGATCTTTGCTGTTGCTTCCAGTTCTGTCAGAAAGGGAATTATTTGTTCTTTATAAGGAATTGTTACATTCAGGCCTAAAAGATTTGGGTGGGTTGCGATAAGCGTACTGAATTCCTTTATGTCAGAGATTGGGAATAATTCATAGGAGGTATTTGTGATGATTTCCCGTCTGAACTTTTCTTTGAAATAGTTATGTGAAAATGAATGGGTGAGGGGATACCCTATTAAACCAAAAATTCGCATCAGGACTTTTTTGCGGTACGCGCCTTGATAAGTTCAAATGCAATGGGTAAAAGAGATAAGAGGATTATTCCTATGGCCACTTTTTCAATATTGTTCCGTATCCATTCAAAATGGCCCAGAAAATAACCTGCAAAGGTTAAACTGCCTATCCATATCGCACCTCCAAGTAAATCGAACAGTAAAAAAACGCGGTATTTCATTTCTGCTATTCCGGCAACAAAAGGTGCAAATGTTCTCACTATCGGCACGAAGCGTGCCAGGATAATTGTTTTGGGTCCATGTTTTTCATAAAATAGATGTGTTTTGCTGAGGTATTCCTGCTTAACCATATTTTTTCCTTTGACTTTTAATTTTAAAATGCGCAAGCCGATGTTCTTTCCTATAAAATAATTTGTGTTATCACCCAAAACTGCCGCTATGAAAAGCAGCATGAACAGAAATGCGATATTCATATACCCAAGGCGCGCGAATAGCCCAGCTGTAAATAACAGGGAGTCTCCAGGTAAAAAGGGGGTGACTACTAAGCCGGTTTCAGCAAATATGATCAGAAATAAGATACAATAAACGAGGGTTCCGTAATTCGAAAACAGCCATTCAAAATCGAGGTGAAGAATGTGTTTGAATAATTCTACCATGCATTAATTAATACTTAGTTAAGGATTTATCAATTGTATCAGCATAAGCCAATATTCCTCCTTTGAGATTAAAGACATTGTCATATCCCTGCTGTTCGAGCATCTGAACAATAGCAGCAGAGCGCTTGCCGCTTTTACAATAGACGACTACCTGTTTGTTTTTATTTATCCTTTTAAGATTATCCACAACTTCCCCCATGGGAATTAGCTCGCCTCCGATGGTTGTAATTTCAACTTCAAATGGTTCTCTTACATCTATCAATTGAAAATCTGCTTTATTGTCTCTGAGATTTTTTAATTCCTGTGGGGTGATTTCCTTCATTGTAGAATTCTAAATAGTTTTTTTGCATGTTTTTAGGTAAAAAGCTGAAAAAAGTATCTCCCCGAAGCCCTAATCGCAATGTTTCCAATGGTATTACATCATCGTAACCTATGTTACCCAAATTCACATTTGGCCCCAGTAATTTAATAAACCAAACCTGCTGGGATTTTTGAGGTGCTTCCCATAATACATCGTCTTTGTTAATTGTTCCAAGTATTTTATTAATGAGCAAGGTATGTGCATGTCCGCTTGACCGATAAATACCAACGGTTCCACTCTCCCTCGCTTCTGCAATTACTTTGAACGAGCCCGCCTGAAGTTCTTTTTTCATCATTGAAGTCCACTTTGCAGGGCGGATAACAAATCCTTCTTCTTTGGACCCTACTTCGGAAAGCACCGTGAAGTTTTTAGAAAGGGTATGGATGTATTCGCATTTTTTCGCATGGGGTAAGGTAATTGAACCGTCGGATACTTCGGCCATGTCCAGTTTCAGTTTTTCAAGTAATTTGACATAATCGTTAAACATGTCCCTGATAATAAACGATTCAAATAAAGTGCCTCCAAGGTAAACCCTGATATTTGCCTCTTTGTATAATCTAATTTTCTTCTCGACGTTTTTTGTCAGAAAAGACGTTCCGAAACCAAGTTTTACAATATCCGTATAATCTCCGTTGGTTTCAATGAAGTCTTCTACCTGTCTCAGGCTAAGACCTTTGTCCATCATCATGGTAAGACCTGACTTACGAGGCTTTCCTGTACGTTCCGGTATATGTGGTAAAGTAAAATTCATTTTTTATAGGATTCAATCAGATCCAGAACAATGGTATTTTCTTTGAGTTGAGGCAGGTATTCAAACAGGTCAGAATGTTTATCATAATCCAGACCCAAAGCATTGTGCAGAAATGTTAAAGCTTCCTGTTTTTGACCTACACTGAACAAACAGGCTGAAATCCGGTATAATAATTCCGCATTGTCTGGATGATGTTTAACACCTTCTGCCAGAATTTCCAGTGCCCGCGTCTTGTCTCCTTGACTATCCAACAGATTGGCGAAGTCCAGCCAGATATCCTTATTCTCAGGTTCCAACTCAGTTACTTTGGTATACGCAATACCTGCTTCTTCATAAAAATCAAGTTTACACTGCATATCACCAAATACATACCAGAAAACACCGCTCTCCGGCTGCAGATCAATTGCCTTTTTTACATAATGAATACCTTCTGATGTGCGTGCCAATGAGTCGAGTGAGATACCTATTCCAAGCCATGCATCGGCAAGGAGCGGATCTGCCTTAATGGCTTTATTGTAAAAAACCAGTGCCGTGTCATATTGCTCTTTTTTTTCATAACATTCGGCTATGTAATAATAGGCCAGAGCATCCTGGTGTTCATACAGGAATGTTTCTTTGTAGGTTTCTATTGCCTCATCATAACGTTCGAGGTTGGCAAGTGCATTGGCTTTGTTAAAATAGGCGGATGCGAAGGTCTCATCTATTGCCAGTGCATAGTCGTATGCAAGAATTGCCTTTTCATACAAAGCTAACCTGTTGTAGCTGACTCCGAGGTTGAACCAGGCTGTTTTAGAATAAGGGTTTTTATCCAGAAACCCTGAATAATATTTGACCGCTTCTTCTGATTTTCCGGTTATTTCATAACAAAAAGCCAATTCATAAAGCGCAGCTTCATTTTCAGGGTTACACTGGACTGCCTTTTTCAGGTAATAAATGGCATCATCTGTCTTTCCGTTATTCCCGAATTCAAAGGCCATATTCAAATACACCTCATCCGGTACTTCCGTAAACTCCAGCGCTTTTTTGTAATTCTCTATGGCCTGATCAGTCAGGCCCATCTGGCTATACACCCCGCCTTTAGTCATATACAATTCATCACTTGGGGACTCCAGCCGCTCCGCCTGGCTAAGTATTTCCAATGCCTTATGAGTTTGGTTAGCTGCAGATAAAAGCTGTGCACTGCGCAGCATAAAAAATGTTGCGGTGGGGTATTGTTCGAGTGCAAATTCGATGACAACTACAGCCTGAGGGTGATTATTTACATCAATATAGAATTCAACAATTTCTTCCAGTTCGTGTGTGTCAAAAAACAAGTGCTCCCCTTTTTGGATCATTTCTTCGAAACGACCAACAAGAGCCTTGATTTCCTGCTCTTCGTTTTCTTCAAAATCGTCTTTATTTTCAGCCATTAAAAGCGGGTAAGTTTATCCCTCAAATGTAATTAAATAACTGAAAAAAAGTATCTTTGTGCTCCTCTAAAAACGAACAAGCTATTGGCACTGATAAAATCAATTTCAGGGATACGTGGAACGATAGGCGGTAAGGCAGGGCAAGGACTGACTCCGGTTGATATTGTCAAATACACTTCCGCCTTTGGTTTTTGGGTAAAGAAATATGCCAAAAGCCAGCGGGTACATATCGTAGTAGGAAGAGATGCCCGGATATCTGGCGATATGGTCAATAATCTTGTTTTGGGAACCTTACAGGGATTGGGGATAGATGCGATTGACATTGGTGTTTCTACCACTCCTACTGTGGAAATTGCAGTTTCGGAGGAGCATGCCGACGGAGGAATTATTATTACAGCAAGTCATAATCCCAAGCAATGGAATGCCCTGAAGCTTTTGAATGAAAAAGGAGAATTTATTTCTGAAAAGGACGGAGCTGAGGTGCTCCACATAGCGGAACAGGATTCCTTCTCTTTTGCTGAAGTAAATGTTCTTGGTCAGGTCAAGCGTAATGATACGTATTTCCAAAAACACATTTCAAAAATCCTGGCTTTGGATTTGATTGATGTGATGGCTATAAGGGCAAAAAAATTCAAGGTGGTAATAGATTGTGTCAACTCCTCCGGGGGCATTGTTATTCCTCAATTATTGAATGCACTTGGTGTGGAAGATATTGTAAAAGTTTTTTGCGAACCAAACGGTGAGTTTCAGCATAACCCGGAACCTTTACCTGAGAATTTAAGAGAATTAGCCAAAGCGGTAACCAAAAACAAAGCTCATTTGGGATTTGCCGTTGATCCGGATGTGGACCGCCTGGCAATCGTGTGTGAGGACGGAGAGATGTTCGGAGAGGAGTATACGCTTGTAACAGTTGCTGATTATGTGTTGAAGAACAGTAAAAAAGCAGGTAATACGGTATCGAATATGTCTTCCACAAGAGCTTTGAGGGATGTGACTGAGAAAGCCGGTGTAAGTTACACCGCATCCGCTGTGGGAGAGGTAAATGTGGTAACACTCATGAAGGAGACAAGGGCGATCATTGGAGGAGAAGGAAACGGAGGAATTATCTATCCGGAGCTTCATTATGGCCGTGATGCACTTGTGGGGATTGCTTTATTCCTAAGTCAGTTGGCAAGGTATGGGAAAAGTTGTTCCATGCTGCGTGCGACTTATCCGGATTATCATATCTCTAAAAATAAAATTGAATTATTGCCGGAGTTGAATGTGGAAAGTATTTTACGCGGTATTCAGGAAAAATACAAGAAACATCCTATCAATACAGTTGATGGTGTGAAGATTGAATTTAATAACAAGGAATGGGTACACCTGAGACGATCCAATACGGAACCCATCATTCGTATTTATTCTGAGAGTGAATCTGCAACAACTGCTGACAATCTGGCAAAGAAAATAATCCTTGACATTCGGGAGATTATCAAGAATCAGCGAATTCAGGCTTAATAGGTAGTTTGAATTGAATGAATGCATATTGTTGAATTGAATGAATGCAAATGAACGTTTATTTAGATAACGCTGCTACGACGCCTCTTGATAAGGAAGTGCTGGAGGCCATGCTTCCTGTCATGCAGGATCATTTTGGCAATCCTTCTTCTATACACAGTATGGGCAGGCAGGCGCGATCGCTGATTGAAAATGCACGGAAATCGATTGCTAAATTATTGTCTGTTTCTCCCGCTGAAATTTTCTTTACATCCGGCGGTACAGAAGCTGACAATCAGGCGATTGCGTGTACCCTGAAGGACCTGGACATTCACCGTGTCCTGACTTCTAAAATTGAACATCATGCCGTCTTGCATACTCTGGAGGCAATGGAGCACAAGGGGTTGATTAAACTTGAGTATGTGAATCTGGATAAAAAAGGACATGTTGACCTGCATCACCTCGAGGAACTTCTGAAAGGCAGGGAACGAACACTGGTATCGCTTATGCATGCCAATAATGAAATTGGAAACCTGTTGCCTATGAAAGAAACAGGGGCGCTTTGTAAAAAGTATGAGGCCATTTTTCATTCCGATACCGTACAAACAATGGGACATTATGCACTTGACCTGCAGGCCATAAATGTGCATTTTGTAACCTGTGCAGCCCATAAATTTCATGGACCAAAAGGAGTTGGATTTTTATATATCAGCAATCAGGTGAAAATAAGCCCTTTTATTCATGGAGGTTCTCAGGAAAGAAATATGCGGGGTGGTACTGAAAATGTATATGGGATAGTGGGTCTGGCTAAAGCTATGGAAATTGCTTACCGTCATCTGAAAGAACATCAGGAATACATTCAGGGTTTAAAAACCTATATGATACAGCAACTGGAGGACGCTATTCCGGGCGTTGAATTTAATGGGGATGCCAAGGGCAGCAGCCTTTATACAATTTTGAATGTTTTGCTTCCGCCAAGCGAAAATGCGGAGATGCTGTTATTTAGCCTGGATATTCAAGGTATTGCCGCATCCGGTGGTAGTGCCTGCACTTCAGGCAGCAGTCAGGGTTCACATGTATTGCGTCAACTGGGAATTGATCAGAGCCGGCCCTCTGTTCGATTTTCGTTCAGCAAATACAATACGAAGGAAGAGATTGATTTTTGTGTCAGCAAACTAAAAGAAATGTATTCGGTTAAGGTGGCATAAATTAATCACCGGAATGAAAATTACTTTTTTAGGTACAGGTACATCACAAGGTATTCCACTTATTGCCTGTTCCTGCCCGGTATGTCAATCAGGAAATTCAAAAGACAAACGCCTCCGCAGCTCCATTATGATTGAGGAGAATGGACATGTATATGTCATCGATACGGGACCGGATTTCAGGTATCAAATGCTCAGGGAAAATGTAAAACGTCTTGATGCAGTTATTTTTACACATGAACACAAGGATCATATTGCTGGCTTTGATGATATCAGGGCTTTTAATTATGTTCTGAAAAAGAAGATCAATGTATATGCAACCTCACGTGTTCAGGGAGCCATAAGGAGAGAGTTTGCCTATATATTTGATACGATAAAATACCCCGGAATACCTGAGATTAATCTGCATACGATAGATTCGATTCCTTTTATGATTGATTCTACACGGTTTACTCCGATCGAATTAATGCACAGCAAACTTCCGGTTTTAGGTTTTCGAATACATGACTTCACCTATATAACGGATGCCAACTCCATTTCGGAAGCAGAAAAGGAAAAAATTAAGGGCAGTAAGGTTTTGGTATTGAATGCGCTCAGGAGAGAATTGCATATCTCCCATTTTACTTTTGATCAGGCGATAGAACTGGCTAAAGAACTGAAGGCTGAAAAAACGTATTTCACACATATCAGCCATCAGTTGGGGCTGCATGCGGAGGTGGAACGGGAGCTGCCGGAAGGTATTTCACTTGCGTGGGATGGTTTAAAACTTGAGTTGAATTAGCATGGCAACCAAACTGCACAGTTACAGCCTGGCATTGATCTTTATTTGTACCTCTGCTTCCGTTAGTCTTGCATTTCCTTCCATTACTGTAAACAACAGCTATCATTTTTTTATTGATCTCACTAAGGTAAAGGGCCATAAATTGGAAATTACCCTTGTTCCTCCTGATTTGGTCTCAGATACTGTAATTTACCACTTTCCGGCGATTGTTCCCGGCACCTATGCAGTCTATGATTTTGGAAGATTCGTTTCGGATTTCACAGTTTCAGACCAGAATGGAAGCCTGATCAAAACGGAGAGGCTGGATATTAATAGCTGGAAGATAAGCGGGGCGAGAAACATTCAAAAAATCACCTATTGGGTGGAAGATACCTGGAACTCGGGAATTAAGGGAAACATCGTTTTTGAACCCGGAGGAACCAATCTAGAAGGGGGAAAGAATTTTCTTATTAATACGCATGGTTTCTTTGGCTATTTTGAGGAATATACACATGTCCCTTTTGAGCTGGAGTTCAGGAAGCCAGCGGGTTTTTATGGCTCTACTTCTTTAATTGCAGAACGGCCTACTTCTCTGACAGAAACCTATCAGGTGAGTGATTACATGCGTCTGGTGGATTCTCCAATTATGTTTTGTGTACCGGATACAACTACCCTGAATATAGGAGGAGCAAAAATTCTGATCTCTGTGTATGCTGCCAAAAAAGGGAATATTGCGAAGCTCCTGGCAAATAATATTGAGGTTATTTTACAGGCTCAGAAAGATTACCTGGGGGGCAGGTTACCGATTAATAAATATGCCTTTATTATTTATATGTTTTCCGGGACTACCCATTCAGGTGCTTATGGAGCATTAGAGCATTCTTATTCTTCTTTTTATGTGCTGCCGGAAATGGAACCTGCGGAGTTGGGAAAGGAAGTAAGGGATTTTGCAGCGCATGAATTTTTCCACATTCTGACTCCTTTGAGTATTCATTCTGAAGAGATTGGCAATTTTGACTTTAACGTTCCAAAAATGTCTAAGCATTTGTGGTTGTATGAAGGAGTAACTGAATATTTTGCCGGTCATGTCCAGATAAATCAGGGATTACAAAAAGCTGCAGATTACCTTGAGGTGCTTCATAAAAAAATGGATGGGAAGGATGCCTATAATGATACGCTGGCGTTTACTAAAATGAGCCTAGGTTGTCTGAACACGTACAAAGACCAATATGATAATGTGTATCAGAAGGGGGCTTTAATTGGTTTATGCCTGGATATTGAACTGAGAAAACGCTCAGATGGCAAATATGGAGTTATGAATTTACTGCAGGATCTGGCCAAGGTTTACGGAGTCACCAAATCTTTTAAGGACGATGAATTATTTGGAGAAATCACCCGACTTACTTATCCTGAAATTGGTGATTTCCTGAATTCCTATGTTGGCGGGAATCGCCCTTTGCCCTTACCCGAAGTGTTGAATCTGGTTGGTATCAATTACCAGGAATCATATACTACACGTGGAATTTCCCCTTTAGGGGGAATTATGCCCGCCTATGATATGGAAACAAAACGGTTTTTTATTCATGCAGACAGTTACAAAAATATAGATGATTTTGGGAGAAGTATTGGATTTAAAATTGGGGATGATCTTCTGCGCTTCAATGGAAAAAGGCTGAAAATCAGCAACGCGGAAAAATCATTGGGTTATTACTTTGCCAGGGTGAAAGAAGGAGATGAGTTAAGTATCGTTGTTTTGCGCCGGAATGAGGATACGGGTAAACAATATAAAGTGAGGTTAAAAGTAAAAGTTAAGCCTACTGAACTGCTGAAAAGAAACAGTTTGTCCTTCAATGAGCATGCGGATGTGCAGCAAACAAGGCTGCGCAAGGCCTGGCTGGGGGTTAATTAGACTTGCCCGAAAAATGCTAATTGAGTTGAGGGTCTTCGGGGTAGTTAGCCATCATTCTGTATTCTCCACCGAGTGATTTTATGACTTTTGGCCAAAGATCATCTGCCGCTGAATTCATAATTACTTCCACTTCGGGCATTGCAACTATCCATGAATGTTCTTTCATTTCTTTGTCAAGCTGGCTAGCTTCCCATCCGGCATAGCCAATAAAAAAACGTATTTGACCTGATTCGGCTTCTTGTTTTTTAATGAGGTTCTTTATTTTTTTGAAATCACCTCCCCACCAGAGTCCTTTGGTTACTTCTACACTGTTGGGAATTCTGTCTCCGAGCGTATGGATATAAAATAACTGATCGGTGCCTACTGGCCCTCCCATATATAACGCATCATCATAATGTGGAAAATCAAGGAGCGCTGAATTTAATTCAAGTTCAATCGTTTTGTTAAGTATAAATCCAAAGGACCCCTTTTCATCATGGTCGGCCAAAAGTACGACCGATCTCTTGAAATAGGGGTCTTTCATAAACGGCTCCGCTATCAGAATTCTGCCTTTGCCGGGATATTGCATTTTCTTCATAATTATTGTAAAGATAAAGGATTTAGTAGCCGGTTTTTTTTATTTTTGCAGTGCATGTTAGGAAAGCATTTCTTCATACTCCTGTTGTTCTCCGGATCATTATCTGTTCTGGCACAAAGCGCCAAAAAATTATACAATGCAGGGGAGAAGTTTCGTGAAAATCTCAGTTACCAGGATGCCATTAACAGCTATACTCAATCCCTTGAAATAGATCCCAAATACATCAAATCCTATCAGGGAAGGGCGGCTTGTTATGAGAAAACCGGAAAATTAAACAGTGCGTTGGAGGATTATAAACGTGCACTTGTTTTCGCTCCTCAGGAGAAAGAGTTGTTTTGTGGTACCGGGCGTCTGTATTTTGAGCTTGGAAAGTATTCTGAGGCCGATCCGTTGTTAAGAGATGCTATCAACAAGGACAAATACTACAGCGAAGCCCTGGAGTACTTCATAAAAAACCTGTTGATGCTAAGAAACTTTCAGGATGCTTTGGAGGCTTCTGAACTTTGGCTGGACAATAAAAAAACAGCTGGTGGCTTTTATTATCACGCAGTTGTTCTTGACAGCCTCCAGAATCTGGCCGACGCGGAGAAAGAATACAAACAATCCAAATATTATGACGCCAATTACATCCCTGCTTATGTGGGACTCATGCTTGTGGAGAATAAACTCAGGAAATTTGCAGAAGCGATTACTGTATCGGAAGCTGCTATTTCAAAAGAGCCAAATAACAAGGCTGTTTTATATGCCCGAAGCATTGTAAACGGCAGCAAAGGGGATTTCTTAGCATCTGTCAATGATATTTCCAAAGTGATTGCTTCTGACCCGAATGATGAGGATCTTTTCATGAGAAGAGCCGGGTTCTATGAAAAGCTTGGACAATTTCAAAATGCCATTTATGATTATTCCAAAGTAATTGGGATGAACGGTAAAAATGTTTCTGCTTATTACAGAAGGGCCTGGAACTATGAACAGGTTACCGGTTTTAAACTTGCCGCTGCGGATTACGAGAAAATAATGACGCTTGCTCCCAATAATGACAAAGCAGCACAATTGTTGAAAGGAGCCCGAGAAAGGCTTTATGAATTGAACAGGGAGAATTTTAAACCTGAAATTGAACTGCTGGTTCCAAAGGCCAGCGAAAAGAATGTAATCCGGCTTCCTCAGGATAAAACAGAACTGTTGGTAAAAGGGAAAATTAAGGATGCCAGCAGAATTAAATCTATTTCCCTTAATAATTTACCCGCGAAATATGATGCAGATACATTGAATCCTGATTTTACAGCCACAGTCCAGATTGGTACGGGAAATGAACTGACTGTCACAGCTACCGATATTTATGATAATAAACAGAAAATAATTTATTCCATTGACCGCACGGAGATCAATAAACCGGTCGTCATGCTGACAACACCTATGGAGAGTTCAGACAAAGAAATTATGCTGGATAACCTTAACCCTGAACTTTATATTGAAGGAAAAGTAATGGATGAAAGCCCGATTGAGGCGATTATTATTGATGGGGTTGCGGCAAGTTATCCCCTGGAAAGCCTGAACCCTGTTTTCTCCATTAAGTTAAAAATTGCCGACAAGAATGAACTTAATATTAAAGCGCGTGATATCTATGGCAATGAAACGAATGTGAAATATAAAATAAGCCGTGAAAGTGCAAATGCTTCCCTGGATAATCCGATGGGCCTTACCTGGGTTGTGTTCATTGAGAATTCAACGTATAAAAATTTTGCCTCACTGGACGGGCCTCCCAAAGATATTTCCATGATGAAGTCGGCTTTGGCTAATTATAAGATTACCAAGATTATTCATAAAAAGGATCTGGTCAAATCGGATATGGATGCTTTTTTTAATATTGACTTACGGGACCAGTTGAGAAACAACAAAGTCAAGTCGCTGGTTGTATGGTATTCCGGCCATGGTAAATATGTCAATCAAACCGGGTACTGGATTCCTGTCGATGCCAAACGGGATGATGAAGCTTCCTATTTTAACCTGAATACACTTCAGGCTGCTTTGCAAAATTCATATAAAACCCTGGACCATGAATTGGTCATTACGGATGCCTGCGAATCAGGTTCTACCTTTCTGGATGCTATGAGAGGAGATTCAGCTGTTACCTGTAATAATCCACTTTATTACAAATACAAAACTGCTCAGGTGCTTACTTCATCTGGTTATGAACTGGCTTCGGACAATTCGGAATTTGCCAAAAACATTGCAAAGCAGCTGAATGATTCAAAAACCTGCGGGGCATCGGTGGATGGGATATTCCTGAACCTGCTTGCCATTGCTAAAAACTCCAACGGGAAAATTCAAACTCCGAAATTCGGGCAGATACTTGGGGCTGGTCATGTGAAACCAAGCACTTTCTTCTTTATCCGGCAATAATGTTCGTGCTTAAATACCTATCTGGGCGCAAACAAATGCGCCTCTTTTTGATTGGATTATTTCAATTTCTCCTCCTTAGCTCTGGCGCACAGATTTTTTCTTTTGACAATTATCCGGTTTCTGATGGGCTGGTGCAATCAAATGTCAAGTGCATCATCCAGGATAAAAAAGGATATATATGGCTTGGAACTGATGGGGGCCTTTCCCGATTTGACGGCAAAGTGTTTCAGAATTACTCTGTGAATGAAGGGTTGGCCGATAATAGCATAAGTGCACTCCTTACGGATCATTCCGGAACTATCTGGATCGGACATGCAACTGGTGGGCTGACGCTTTTCAAAGAGGATAAGTTCAATGTGATGAGTTCTGTTATTTTGCCTGGCACGAAAAAGGTTTTATGCATTTTTGAAGACCTTAAGGGCTCTGTTTGGATTTCCTACCAGGATTTTGGAGTAGTAAAGATAATAGATCCAGTTGCTGACCTGAATGATCCGCACAATTTTTTTGTATTCAGGAGCAGTGATGGCCTGAGCGCACTTGTGTTTGATATGCTGGAGACTAAAAATGCGGATTTTTATTTCGCCACAGATGTTGGTGTCAAGCACCTTATGGCGGATGGGAAAAGTTTTGAGTTTTTAAAGAATAAAGAACTGGAAGGGCATCAGACTACGAAAATGCTGGAAGACGATGCCGGCAATCTGTGGTTCGGACTTTATCTCGGAGGTTCCGGATTACTGGCCAGGCTGGATAAAAATTCGGGAACGGTAACAACCACTTTTCTGAACTCCTTTATTGCTAATCTGATAAAGGATCGAAATGGGAACCTATGGGCTTCCACCTGGGGCAGTGGAATTATTAAAATCAATTGCAAGACGAATCAACTGACCCGGTTTGGTCCTCAGAATGGATTGAATTCAGAAAAAAACTATTGCCTTTTTAATGACAGGGAAGGGAATATCCTGATAGGTTCACAAAATAATGGATTTTATATTTTCAAAGGTGAGCGCTTCGTTACTTATAACTCCTCTGGAGGCCTTGCAGGAGATCAGGTATATGCTGTTGTACCTGGGGAAAATTCGTTGATATGGGTTGGCACAAATAAGGGTCTGTCCGCTATTAATCAGAATGATAATACGATCAGGAACCTGAGCAAAGGTAACGAAATGAGTATTCGCTCAATGGTAAATGATGGTCTGGGCAATTTGTGGATTGGCACAACTGATCAAAAAGTTATCCGATTCAACCTTCCTACCGGAAAATTTTCTACTCCTGAACTCCTGAATGACCATTTTACAAGTTCCATTGTCAACGCTCTTGTCATAGACAAATCAGGCAGACTTTGGGTTGGTACTATTGGAAGCGGTTTGTGTGCATGGGATGTGAAAGGGACTGATTTGCCAAAAAATTTTACGATTGAAGATGGATTTTTCGGGCAACTGGTTACGATTAATTCATTGCTATGTGATCACCAGGGTACCATCTGGATCAGTGTGGACGGAAAAGGGATTGCAAGGTACTCTGGAAATAAATTTATAACGCTTAAAAAGCAGGATGGCTTTCCTGTTACTGATCCAACTGCCCTGGCGGAAGACAAACAGGGAAATATTTGGATAGGAACCAGTGGGAATGGCTTGTATAAATATGATGGAAAGCAATTCAGGCATTTTACTGTCAAAGAAGGATTAACTTCCGATCTGATAAACCTGATCACAGTGGATCAGGGAAATACAGTCTGGGCCGGAACAAATAAGGGACTGAGTAAGTTTATTGAAAAGGATTCGCTGTTTATTTCATATGGTAAAAATGAAGGATTCCGCAGCATAGAAACAAAGGCTAATGCAGGTTATTCCGGCAACGGACGTTTCACCTGGTTTGGAACGGTGAATGGTCTGATCCGATATGATGCAGCATATGATCAGCTGAATACGCTGGAAGCACTCACAAGCATTGTTGATGTTAAAATTAATTATACATCTTCTTTAAGTTTATCTGCCCGGGCAGAATTAAACTATAAGGAAAATACCCTGTCCTTTTTTTATTCCGGTATTTGTATTTCAGATCCTGATGCGGTAAGGTATTCTGTTATGCTGGAGGGATTTGAGAGTAAATGGAGACCTTCCACCAGAGAGCGCTCAGTTATTTACTCCAACCTGCCTCCCGGTAAGTATATTTTCAAGGTCCGAGCCGAAAATAATCTTGGGATACTGAATAAGATACCTGTCACCTTTACTTTCAGCATTTATCCGCCCTGGTATTTTACTTTTTGGGCATACTTGATTTATGTGCTTATCGGGGGTATATGGATTGTTGTTTTTATCAAATGGAGAGAAGGCAGGCTGAAGATGGAAAATTTGGTACTGGAAGAAAAAGTAAGACTTAGGACAACTGAGGTATTGGATAAAAACAGGGAATTAGATACTAAGAACAAAGACATTATGGCCAGTATCCGTTATGCAAAGCGGATTCAGGATGCAATTCTGCCACCGGATGAGTATGTGTTAAAATATTTACCTAAAACGTTTATCTTTTTTAAACCTAAGGATATTGTGAGCGGTGATTTTTACTGGTTGCACGATGCAGGGGATAAAATTGTATTTGCTGCCGTGGATTGTACCGGCCATGGAGTGCCCGGAGCCTTTATGTCAATCGTTGGTCATAATCACCTGGAACAGATTGTTGGTAAGCAGGGGATTACCCAACCTGCTGCGATCCTGGATGCCCTTAATAGGAGTGTGAGCGAAACACTCCGGCAATCTAATACGGATGAACATATCATAAAGGACGGTATGGATATTGCCATCTGTATGTTTAACAGAAAAACAAGTGAACTGCAATATGCGGGAGCCTATAATCCTTTATACTGGGTGCGTAATTCTGTACTGAATGAAATCAAAGCTGATAAATTTCCAATTGGAAATCTTCAAACGGAGGAGCATCTGGGGTTTAGCAATCACAGCCTGCAGCTGGAGAAGGGGGATACGCTCTATATTTTCTCGGATGGATTTGCGGATCAATTCGGAGGAGCAGATGGAAAAAAATTAAAAAGCAGGTTATTTAAGAAACTATTACTTGAAGCTCAGCATCTGAGTATGGAAGAACAGGGAATGTACATTGGGAAAGCCTTTGAAGAATGGAAGGGAAGTCTGGAACAGGTGGATGATATTTTAGTGATTGGAACAAGGCTTTGAAGAATGTCCCAGCTGTTCATGAAATGATGTTGGTCATGGTTTTGTAAATTGAATGTTGCCAGATTTGTGTTGGTCCGGAATAGGATGAAAGCACTTAATTTTTCAAAAATAATAAAATGAAAGACATTAATGAACACATCAAAAGTCTGAGATCAGATTATTCAAAGATGGAATTGAATGAGCGCGATATTCATAAAAGTCCATTTTTGCAATTTGAAAAATGGATGAAGGAGGCCATTGATGCTGAAATTATTGAACCTCATGCAATGACGCTTTCAACTGTCAGTATTGAGTTGAAGCCTTCGGCAAGGATTGTTTTGCTGAGGGATTTTGGGATTTTAGGTTTTACCTTTTATACCAATTATACAAGTAGGAAAGGGCAGGACATAGCAGTACATCCGGACGCAGCTTTAACTTTCTTTTGGCCTCAGATTGAGCGGCAGGTGCGCATTGAAGGGGTGCTTGAAAAGGTGAGTGCATCTGTTTCCGATGCGTATTTTAATTCCCGGCCGAGAGAGAGCAAAATAGGAGCCTTGGTTTCAGAACAAAGCAAGTCAATTCAGAGCCGTGAATTGCTTGAAGAAAAAATGAATGATTTATCAACCCGTTTTGCCGGGAAAGAAATTTCCCGGCCGGAGTATTGGGGCGGGTATTGCCTGAAACCTTCTGTTTTTGAATTCTGGCAGGGTCGTCCAAGTCGCTTGCATGACCGTATCCAATTTACCTTGTCAGAAGAGAACTGGCTTATTCAGAGGCTTTCGCCTTAGAAGCTTTTTTTGCTGCTTTCTTTGGGGCGGCGGCTTTTTGTTCTGCTTTTTCTGCTTTCTTTTCCGCCTTCTTGGGAGAGGCTGATTTTGATACTTTCTTCTTATGTGGGCGGCTTACGCCATAAGATCCCATGAATATTTTTCCCTTTTTGCTCTTTTTGTCTCCTTTTCCCATAACGATTTTTAATTTGTTTTTGTAAAAATAGGTAAAAAAAATTAAGCACCGTTCATCGCTTATTTTTTGAGTCTTGCAATGTAATCTTCTTCAATGAGTTTTGAACTTCGGATTGAATTGCGGAGCCAAATCAGAAGTACCTGTTCTTTTTCTTCGTTGGATAGCTGCCAGTCGATTGTGGATTGATGCAATCTGTAAATAAGACTATTCAGACACAATGCGGCTGATACCGATATGTTAAAACTCTCCGTAAAGCCAAACATGGGTAGTTTCACAAATCCATCTGCCTGTTCCATTATCTCAGTGGATATTCCCTTTAATTCGGTGCCAAAAACCAACGCTGTTTTACAAGTAAGGTCCAGTTCCTGAATGCTGCAATCCTCTTTATGAGGACTTGTAACGATAATCTTATAGCCGTTCTTTTTAAGTCCTTCTATACAGGTTCTGGAGTTGTCAACCTGCTTTTTATAGGTAATAAGGTTGAGCCATTTGGATGAACCAAGCGCAATGTCCTGATTGACTTTGTAAGTATTTTTGTTTTCAATTATATGTACATCCTGTATTCCAAAACAATCACAGGAACGCAAAACAGCACTGGCATTGTGAGGCTGGTAGAGGTCTTCAAGAACAACAGTTATGTGGCGTGTCCTGTATTGTATAACCTGCTCAAATTTTGCCTTGCGTTCATCTGAGACGAATGATGAGAGGTAGTAGATCAGATCCTTTGAGTTATTCATTTAAGCGTTGTGAATTAATCCTTTCAGCAAGGTGAATGATTGCTGATGTTATTTTATAGTATTCTTCCGTTTGATTTTCCAGCCAAACCGGCTATGCGATATAGCAGACGGGCAGCTACGTTGGCATCCCATTCATCCTTTCCAGGTGCAACTTCATTGATGTCAAATGCAATAATTGTCTTACCACTTTTGACTATTTTCTGAAGGAGGAACAGGATTTGCTCAAACTCAAACCCACCGGCTACCGGAGTGCCTGTATGCGGGCAAAGTTTGGGGTCGAGCCCGTCAATGTCAAAACTCAGGTAAATTTTTTCAGGCAGTTCTTCGATAATTTTTTCGCAAATCGCCGACCAGGCCACTCCTTCATACTGCTGTGTTTTTATATCGCGGTCATAAAATGTTTTTATCCGGCCTTTGGAATTTTTTATCAGTATTGCTTCGGCTTCACAATAATCACGGATTCCGATCTGTACCAGGCGGCTTACCTGAGGAATTTTAAGGGCATTGAACATTATGGATGCATGAGAAAATTCAAAGCCTTCATAGGCATCCCGGAGATCAGCATGCGCATCTATCTGAAGTATGGCGAAGGAAGGATGTCTTTTTGCCAATGCCTGCATCAGGCCCAATGGGGTGCTGTGATCCCCGCCAAGAAGGGCGGGGATTTTATTTTTAGTAAGGTAATGCAGGGCTTTTTCTTTTACTTCTGCGTTCATTTTTATGCAAGCCTTGTTAATTTCAGCCTGCAGGGTTTTCATAACCTTATTGGAGGAGGGGTTATGTCCCTTTTCAAACAATGCTAAGTATTTTTCTGCTTTTATGCGAAGCCGGTTACTGGTGCTTTGCAACCTCTTTGATACGGATTCCATTGCGATGCCCATTTTCCAAACGTTTTCAATCTCAGGGTCGAAGAGATCGACCTGGAAGGATGCATCATAAATGGCCTGGGGACCTTTGGCAGTTCCGGCGCTATAGGAGACGGTTACCTCCCAGGGTACAGGAATAACTACCACTTCGGCTTCTTCCGTGGTGAAGGGTAAACCGAACAGGTTGTTATTGGTGTCTCCAATACTATTTGGATCAAAGTTTTTTATTTTATCTGTTTTGTTCATGGTGTTCATTAGGGTAAAATTTAAAAGACCAGCCATTCATGCATCAAAAGTATACTTATTCTTTGCTTATTCTTTGCTTATCCCTTTCCAATTCGCCACCTTTCATCTAATTGAAAGCCACGAAGAAATTCGGATACTTCCATACGTTTTTTACCAGCCAGCTGCAGTTCATGGATACATATAAAGCCTTCACTCAGGCTTGCTTTCAGATAGGATTTAGCGTCTGTTTTTAAAGTTCCCGGGGCGACAGACTGGGGTACTGCGATTAGCTCCATTGATGTGCTGAAAATTTTTAATGAATAGGATTTTCCTTCCGGTGACAGAAGATCCGTAAATGCTGCAGGGTAGGGGCTCAAACCCCGGATCAGGTTGTGAATTTCATGAATTGATTTTGTCCAATTGATTTTACAGTCTTCTTTGAAAATTTTGGGAGCCTGTTTTAGTTCTTCTTTGTCTGGAACAAATTTATTTTGTTCGGTTTCGGAATAGGTATGTGTTTCTATTGCTTTTACTGTTTTTAGTACAAGTTCCGCTCCAACTGACATCAATTTGTCGTGAAGTTCTCCCGCTGTTTCATTTTCACCAATGGTGACTCTTTCCCTCGCTATGATCTTTCCTGTATCTATTTCCTGTTGGAGGAAAAAGGTGGTTACTCCGCTTTCTTTGTCTCCGTTCATGACCGCCCTATTGATGGGTGCTGCCCCACGATACTGGGGAAGGAGGGAGGCATGGAGGTTAAATGTACCAAGACGGGGCATATTCCATACTGATTCGGGTAACATGCGAAAGGCCACAACGATTTGTAAGTCGGCGTTCAAAGATTTTAACTGAGCGATAAATACCGGGTCTTTTAATTTTTCGGGTTGTAAAATGTTCAGGTCTTTTTCAAGCGCATACTTTTTTATTGCTGATTGACGCAAGTCAAGCCCTCTTCCGGCCGGTTTGTCAGGTGTAGTTATTACGCCAACTATGCTGTAATTCTGCTTTAGCAAAATATCAAGGGAGGCTACAGCAAATTCCGGAGTTCCCATGAAAATTATTTTTAATTCTGAACTCACGTTATGTTCGGCATCATTCAACAGTAGACCTTATTCAACATATAACACTAAACCCTTTAAATATTCTCCTTCAGGATGAAAAATGTTTACAGGATGGTCTGGTGGCTGGGACAAACTATGCAGGATTCGTACTTTTCTTCCGGCCAGAATAGCCGCTGCCATAACTGCACTGTTAAAGGAATACCGATCGACAACCTGTGAGCAGGAGAATGTAAAAATCAGACCTCCCGGTTTTATCTGTTTGATGGCTTCCGCATTCAGGCGCTTATAACCCTGAATGGCATTGTGTTTGGCGTCCCTGTGTTTTGCAAAAGCGGGGGGGTCAAGGACAATAATATCATAGGTGTTTTCTTTGCCGTTCAAAAAGTCAAATACGTCTGATACAAATGATTGATGGATATTTTCATCAATCTCATTCAATCTTATATTTTTGTCAGTTAATTCTATGGCTTTTTTTGAGCTGTCCACTGAGTGAACGATACGTGCGCCTGCTCTGGCTGCATAGACAGAGAACCCTCCAGTATAACAAAATGTATTCAAGACGGCTTTTCCTTTGGAGTAGCGGGCCAATAATTCCCTGTTTTCCCTTTGGTCGATGAAAAAACCTGTTTTTTGCCCGGCCTCCCAATCCACAAAAAATTTATACCCGTTTTCTAAAACTTCATTGGAATGCAATTGCCCGAATAAATAACCATTCTTAGCTTTGACAAAGGATTGTTTTGGGATGGTTTCTTCGCTCTTGTCGTAAACTGCTTTGAGCTGGTCACCATATACCTGCTGTAACGCGTCAACGACCTGGTCCTTTACCAAATGCATACCGATGGAATGTGTCTGGAGTACTGCAGTTCCGTTGTAATAATCAATTACAAGTCCTGGCAAACCATCTCCTTCAGCATACAGTAATCTATAAACATTTGTTGCGGAGTTTTCAGCCAAACCTATGCTATGCCTGAAATTGTAGGCCTGCTGGATTTTGCTTTTCCAAAAGGCCAGACCGATGGTTTCTTGCTCAAATGTAAATACACGGACTGCAATGGAACCAATCTGGCAATGGCCTGTTCCCAGGTAACTATTTTCGCTGTCATATACTTCAACCAAATCCCCTTCCTCCACTTTCTGATCAATCGTATCTATTGCCCCAGAAAACACCCATGGGTGGAATCTTCTCAGACTTGTGTCTTTGCCGGGCTTTAGGGTTACTTTAATCACACCTGAATTTTCATTGCTTGTTTTTGTCACCAATCAAAACATATTGCAGAATATTGGCGCCCATCTTCAATGCTTTGATATGGGATTCAGGGGAATCTTTATGGACTTCGTAGGATTCCCATCCATCGCCAAGGTCACATTCATAATCATAAAAACATACCAATCGTCCCTCGTAAATAAGCCCGAAGCCTTGTGCCGGTTTGCCATCATGTTCATGTATTTTGGGTAATCCTCCTGGGAAATCATATTTCTGATGGTAGATAGGATGTGAGAATGGAAGCTCTACAAAATCGAGTTCCGGGAAAACTTTTTTCATCTGTGGCCGCATAAATTTATCGATACCATAATTATCCGAAATTTCTAAAAATCCGCCACCAATAAGGTATTTGCGCAAATTTTCAACTTCTTCCGGATTGAAGACTATGTTTCCATGCCCTGTAATGTGGACCAGTGGATAGTTAAATAATTCCGGACTTCCAACCTCTACAATGCCTTGCTCTGGATTGATGTTTGTCTTTAGGTTTTCGTTACAGAATCTGATCAGATTGGGCAAGGAGGTTTCGAGATTGGCATACCAGTCGCCACCCCCGCTATACTTAAGAAGGCCTATTTGCCAGGAAGGTGTCGGCAAAATAAATGCGGATAACAGGCTTAGAGTGGTAAGAAACAGAAGTACGCGCGCCATTTTTAACATACGCAAAGTTAAGTATTATAAGGAAATTCGGTACATCTTCGTACTTTTGTAGTGTGATTACTTCTCTCACAATTAAACTTAAGTTTTTTTGCATTGTCTTGCTGTTTCTTTTCGCGGGAATGCCCGGGCTTGTTGCTCAGGATAAGAGTAAAGCCAAACAAGATTCTTCTGCCGTTGTTCCTATGAATAAGCCAGCCCTCACAAAGCCAGTTGACCCGAGTGGTTTAAAACCATCCGTAAATAAATCCCTCACTCCTGCCACTACGGTCAAAAAAAGGACTCAAACAAGGCCTCCTGATCTTACTGTTGCTTACCGAAAACCGGCAACCAATTATCTGGCGTCAAAAGACAGATATTCCAATGGGCAATTAAAAGAAAAGGGTGATTCCATTAATGGACTCAAAGAGGGTGTATGGATAGTGTATGACAGAAATGGTGCTATGACCGGTAAAGTGACATATGTCAAGGGAGTAAAGGAAGGTGAATCTATTGAGTATTTTGACGATGGGGCGGTTAAGGAAACGGGTAAGATTGTGAATGATAAATATGAAGGGCAGGTTACTTCCTACTTTAATAATGGGCAGATTTTTTTTCAGAGATGGTATTTAAACGGCATTCAGGACAGTATCTGGACCTGGAATTATGAGAATGGCAAAGCTTCGAAAATTGTTCACTATACGAATGGTAAACTAAATGGAGAATACATCGAAAATTTTGAAAGCGGACAGTTGAAAATTAAAGCGACCTATCTCAATGGGAAGTTAGAAGGGGATTATGTAAAATATTTTGCAAGCGGTCAGGAGAGAAGGACTTGTTCTTATCTGAATGGAAAGAGAAATGGTGAACTGATACAATACACGGAAGACGGCAAGGTTGCGTATAAGCAGGAGTATGAACTGGGGGTGGGAGGAAAGATTAAGTAGAGGTTTGTACCTTTTTGCAAGCTGAAACTTTAGGGAAGGAAACTATGCGTTTTTGGAGTGTTTTTATAGGTCCAGCAAAATAGACCTATGGAGGCTCAAAGGTTCAACAAAATGAACTTATGAGAGCATCAACGAAGGACTTTATGCGTACAAACAAAATCGGTTGTGGACGCCCCCGCCCGGAAAAAAAACAAAAGTTATGGTTATAGCTAATTTGAAAGGCTATTAATTAAGGCTATTAATAATGGTGCATGCTACTAAGGCTGCTGTTTCTGTACGGAGGCGGGAATTACCGAGGCTGATTTCAGTGTAGCCATTTTGTTTTGCAAGCTGAATTTCTTCGGGAGAAAAGTCTCCTTCCGGGCCAATTAGTATCAGGGCGTTTTGGCCGGGTATGTATGCGTTTTTCAGGTTGTTATTTTTAGTGTTTTCTGCTATATCGTTCTGAGGCGGATTACAATGTGCTATGAATTTTTGCCCTTCAAATGGGCGAGAAATGAAATCTTTAAAAATTGTCATTTCATTCAGCTTTGGTAAAAATGCTTTGATGGATTGTTTGATAGCTGACACTGCTATTTTAAGAAGGCGGTCTGTTTTAATAACTGTGCGTTCAGAATGTTCACAGTTGAGCGGTGTGAATTCATCCAGTCCGATCTCTGTTGCCTTTTCCAGAAACCATTCCATTCGATCATTACTTTTGGTTGGCGCAACGGCTAAATGTAAATATACAGGGTGTTTCCCGTATTCCTTCAGCTTTTTTATTATAGTAATTGTGCAGCGTTTGGGATTGGCATCATTAATTTTGGCTGTGTAAAATCCTCCTTTGCCATCTATCAGGTTAATAAAATCTCCATTAATCAGGCGAAATACACGGACAGCATGTTTGGATTCTTCTTCGTTTAAAGTGTAATCCGGCAGCGTAATATCCGGTGTGTAGAATAGATTCAATATCAAAATCCGTAAGTAAAAACTACTCCTCTTTTTTCTTCTTACTGGCTTTAGGAGCTACAGGTTTATTAATTTTAATACGAATTTCCTGTTTTTCTTTGTCAAAGTCCAGCTCGATGGTGTCGCCTTCAGAAAGATTTGATTTGATGATTTCTTCCGCGAGAGGGTCTTCCACGTATTTTTGAATAGCACGTTTCAAAGGGCGTGCACCGAGGTTGGCATCAAAACCTTTGTCTGCAATAAAGTCTTTGGCTTCATCTGTCATCTTTATGATGTACCCAAGTGTATGGATGCGGCTATACAATTTCTCCAGTTCAATGTCAATGATTTTATGAATTTCTTCACGTCCTAGAGAGTTGAAAACAACAACATCATCAATTCGGTTAAGAAATTCGGGAGCAAATGCTTTTTTTAAGGCACCTTCAATGACATTTTTTGCATTGTCGTCTGCCTGATCCTTTTTAGCACCTGTACTGAATCCTACTCCCTGCCCGAAATCTTTTAACTGACGGGAACCTATGTTGGAGGTCATAATAACTATTGTGTTCTTGAAATCAACTTTACGGCCAAGACTATCTGTCAACTGGCCATCATCCAATACCTGCAATAATAAGTTAAATACATCCGGATGGGCTTTTTCAATTTCATCCAGTAAGACAACTGCATAAGGACGTCTGCGTACTTTTTCGGTTAGCTGGCCTCCTTCTTCATAACCTACATACCCGGGAGGAGCACCAATCAGGCGGGATACGGCAAATTTTTCCATGTATTCGCTCATGTCAATACGTATCATAGATTCTTCGCTGTCAAATAAATACCTGGAAATAATTTTGGCGAGCTGGGTTTTACCGACTCCTGTAGGCCCCAGAAATATAAAGGAACCTATTGGTTTATTGGGATCTTTGAGTCCTGCGCGGTTACGTTGTATGGCTTTTACAATTTTGGCAATGGCATGATCCTGACCTATGACTCTCCCTTTTAACTCTTCTCCCATTTTCGCCAGCTTTCCAGACTCGTTCTGGGCTACACGCTGAACCGGAATACCCGTCATCATGGATACCACTTCTGCCACATTGTCTTCCGTAACTACCTCCCGATGCGTTTTGGTATCCTCCTCCCAGGCCTTTTTGGCTTGTTCCAATTGTTCCAGCAACTGACGTTCTGTGTCGCGCAATTTAGCAGCTTCTTCGTATTTCTGGCTGCGTACCACTTTATTTTTTTCTTCTTTTATATCTTCAATCTTTTTTTCAATCTCCAATACATTTCTCGGAACGTTGATGTTTTTTATGTGTACACGAGACCCTGACTCATCAAGCGCATCAATTGCCTTATCCGGCAAATGACGGTCTGTAATGTACCGCGCTGTAAGTGTTACACAGGCTTTTATTGCTTCATCTGTATAACTTACGTTATGGTGGTCTTCGTATTTGGATTTAATGTTGTTTAATATCTGTACGGTTTCTTCCGGTGTGGTAGGTTCAACCAGCACTTTCTGGAAACGTCTTTCGAGGGCTCCGTCCTTTTCTATGTACTGACGGTATTCGTCCAGCGTAGTAGCACCTATACATTGTACCTCTCCGCGTGCCAGTGCTGGCTTGAACATATTGGAAGCATCCAGTGATCCGGAGGCACCTCCTGCGCCAACGATGGTATGTATCTCATCAATGAATAAAATTACGTCCGGAGATTTTTCCAGTTCGTTCATGACGGCTTTCATCCGTTCTTCAAACTGTCCACGGTATTTAGTTCCTGCAACAAGGGAAGCCAGATCAAGTGTAACTACCCGTTTGTTAAAAAGAACGCGCGATACTTTTCGCTGAATAATACGAAGTGCAAGTCCTTCTGCAATTGCCGATTTTCCAACACCGGGCTCACCAATTAAAATCGGGTTATTCTTTTTTCTGCGGCTTAATATCTGTGAAACCCGTTCAATTTCTTTTTCCCGGCCGACGATTGGATCCAGTTTCCCGTCTTCAGCAGATTTGGTTAAATCCCGGCCAAAATTGTCTAATACAGGGGTTTTGGATTTTGATTCTGCCACCTTTTTGGAACTTGCTCCAAAAGCCCCTCCTGCTTCTTCATCTCCTTCATCATCCGCAGGTGAACCTGGACGTTCGGCCTTGGGATCAATAACTATATCTTCCAATTCCTGTTTAACTGCTTCGTAATCAACGTCAAATTTATTGAGCGCTTTGGTGGGTATATTGTTATTGTCTTTCAAAATAGAGAGTAATAAATGTTCGGTTCCGATTAAATCACTTTTGTGAAGTTTTGCTTCCAGATAGGTCACTTTAAGTGCTTTTTCAGCTTGTTTGACCAAAGGGATATTCGCAAGATTATTCACCTGTTTGCTACCTGGAACAAGCAATTCTTCAATTACCCTCCTCAGTTCCGGCACATTGACTTTTAATTTTTTCAGAATCTTAATAGCCAATCCTTCTCCTTCACGTATAATGCCTAACATGAGGTGCTCTGGTCCTATGTAATCATGCCCAAGGCGCAAGGCCTCTTCCCGGCTAAAAGTAATTACATCCCTTACTCTCGGCGAAAATTTTGCTTCCATAAACCCTTTTATTAGTGTTTAACGTATTCCCCGGAAAATTGTTTCAATTTAAACGAATTGTCCTTAAAATACGCTGATTTCTCTATTTTTCAAAGCTAAGCACTCGTTTGAATTACCTGTTTCCGCTTACTATCTATTTATGAACAATTACTTGTTGAATTTGTTGATAATTCCGAACTTGTACCCACCTTGCAGAAGATGCCAATTAACTACCTTCGGAACCTTTGTTCCTGAATATCATCAATAATTATACCAAGGCATAAACTGACAAATTATACAAGACATAAACTGACAAAATGAGCGGAGAAAAAATCATACAGATTAACATTGAAGATGAAATGAAAACGGCTTATATCGATTATTCGATGTCGGTTATTGTTTCAAGGGCTCTTCCGGATGTACGTGACGGGTTAAAACCTGTTCACCGCAGGGTATTGTTTGGCATGCTGGATCTGGGGGTCATGTCTAACCGCCCCTATAAGAAATCTGCCCGTATTGTGGGAGAAGTGCTTGGAAAGTATCATCCGCACGGGGATACTTCTGTTTATGATACAATGGTTAGAATGGCTCAATACTGGAGCCTGAGATATACACTTATTGACGGACAGGGTAATTTTGGTTCTGTGGACGGTGATCCGCCTGCTGCCATGCGTTATACAGAAGCCAGATTGCGCAAAATAGCAGAGGAAATGTTGGTTGATATAGAGAAGGATACAGTTGATTTCCGCCCCAATTTTGATGATTCATTAACTGAACCAACTGTTCTTCCTACCCGCATACCCAACTTGCTGATTAACGGAGCTGCCGGAATTGCTGTTGGTATGGCTACCAATATGCCCCCGCATAACCTGTCGGAAGTTATTGATGCGACGATCGCCTACATTGATAACCGTTCTATAGATATCGATGGTTTGATGAAATATGTGAAAGCTCCTGATTTCCCTACGGGCGGATCCATATATGGCTACGCGGGTGTAAAGGAAGCCTTTCATACCGGAAGAGGACGAATTGTCATGCGCGCCAAATCCAATATAGAAACGCTTGCAAATGGCCGGGAACGCATTATTGTCAATGAGATTCCCTACCAGATCAATAAAGCTGATATGATTAAAAAAACAGCTGATCTGGTAAATGATAAAAAGATTGAGGGTATTTCGGATATACGTGATGAGAGTGACAGGGATGGGATGCGCATCGTGTATGAACTCAAGAAAGATGCAATTGGGAATGTGGTTTTGAATAACCTGTACAAGCAAACAGAGCTTCAGTCCTCTTTCAGTGTCAATAATATTGCATTGGTCGCTGGACGACCAATGATGCTGAATTTAAAAGATCTGGTGGTGCATTTTGTGGATCACCGCCACGACGTAGTTATCCGTCGTACCAAATATGATCTTTCACAGGCTGAAAAACGTGCCCATATACTACAGGGCTATCTGATTGCACTGGACAACCTGGATGCCGTCATTAAACTGATACGCGAATCGGCTACGCCCAACGATGCTCAAATAGGGTTGATGAACAATTTCAGCCTCTCTGAAGTTCAGGCCAAGGCGATACTTGAACTGAGACTAAGGGTGCTTACCAGTCTGGAAAGTGACAAAATTAAGGAAGAGTACAATAATCTGATGGAACTGATCAAATATCTGAAAGAGGTACTGGAAGACGAAGTGCTTAGAATGGAAATTATTAAGGATGAGTTGCGTGAAGTGAAGGAAAAATATGGCGATGAACGTAAAACAGAAATAATTTTTGCCAGTGATGATATCCGGATGGAAGATATGATTGCAGATGAGGATGTGGTTATTACGATTTCCCATATGGGTTATATTAAACGGACGATTCTGGCTGAATACAGGACTCAGGGAAGAGGTGGAGTGGGTTCTAAAGGAACTGCTACCCGTGATGAAGATTTTCTGGAGCATCTGTTTGTTGCTTCTACGCATAATTACCTGATGTTTTTTACAGAACAGGGACGTTGCTTCTGGTTGAGGGCTTATGAAATACCGGAGGGAACTAAATCGTCCAAAGGAAGAGCAATACAAAACCTGATCAATATTCCTCCGGATGATAAAGTGAAGGCGTATATCAATGTGAAAAATCTGGCTGACGCCGATTACCTGAAAAATAATTTTATCATTATGTGTACCAAACAAGGTACTATTAAGAAGACTACACTGGAAGCCTATTCCCGTCCACGTCAAAATGGGATCAATGCCATCACCATACATGAAGGGGACAGTCTGTTGGAAGCCAAACTGACCAATGGAAAATGCGAGATTATGCTGGCTACAAAATTGGGCAAGGTAGTTCGTTTTAATGAGGTGAAAGTAAGGCCTATGGGGCGTAATGCCTCCGGTGTACGCGGAGTAAATCTGGACGACGAAGCAGGAAATACGAACGAGGTGATTGGCATGATTGCCTTGCCTGATCCTTCAGTAAACGTGCTGGTGGTTTCGGAGAAAGGTCTGGGTAAACGCTCTGAACTGGAAGAATACCGGGTGACAAACAGAGGTGGAAAAGGGGTAAAGACTTTGAATATTTCCGAAAAAACAGGGGCTTTGGTAGCGATTAAGGATGTTACGGATAAAAATGACCTGATGATTATTACTAAATCGGGTATTGCGATACGTTTGCCGGTTGTTGATTTACGTGTGATGGGGAGAGCTACACAAGGTGTGAGGCTAATCAACCTGAAGGATGACGATGAAATTGCTGCGGTGACGAATGTGGATTCGGATGAGGTGGTTTTGAACGAGGGTGGAGTAGATGGTGGGATAAGCAATGGGGCGGGAAGTCAACCAGGTGAATCGGCAAATGAAGACTCAGGTTTGTCCAGAGAGGGTTCAGGCCAACATGGAGAGAAGAGAGAAGGAGACAATGATTCGGGATCAGATCAGAATAACGAGCCTGGTTCAGCTGATGATACTACGATAGAATAATTGTTTGTGTAAATTAAGCACCGTTCGTCGCTGCCGGTAAATCGACTTACACACTTTCTGCCCTCTCGATTTCCTGAAGGCTGGTCGGCCCAGGATCTGGCTCAAACAGCCTGAGGCTGTTTGCCCTCTCTGCTACTTAATTTACCTGGATGTAAGAACATTTTTTAGCCCTGAAATGAATAATTCTACTATTTTTGGTGAAAATTTAATAAATACCTTATTCCGTATGACGAACTCTATTCGAAAAACATTATTTACTGCGGCATTGTTTACTGCTTCAATTGCTGTTGTCAGTGCCCAGTCAACACTCGTTGATAAAATTGAACCCAGCGCGGATGGCTTGACTATCCCTTACTCAAAATACAAATTGCCTAACGGTCTGGTTGTTATGGTTAATGAAGACCATTCTGATCCTGTGGCTACTGTTATGATTACCTATAAGGTAGGATCCGACAGGGAGAGTATAGGTAAATCGGGGTTTGCCCACTTTTTTGAACATATGATGTTTGGAGGTTCTAAGCACCTCGCGGATAAACAGCATTTCAGGATGATCAGTGCAGCAGGTGGTAACATGAATGGAAATACCACTGAAGACCGCACTCAGTATTTTAATAATATTCCCAGCAATCAGGTAGAAGTTGCGCTCTGGCTGGAAGCTGACCGTATGGGCTATTTGCTGGATTCACTGACACAGAAGAAATTCGAAATTCAAAGATCCACAGTCAAAAATGAAAAATCACAGAACCAGGTTAATCAACCTTATGGCATGATTGAGGAATTTATGGGTCAGACTTTATATCCTTATGGCCATCCCTATAGCTGGCCGACTATTGGTTATGTGGATGATCTGGACAGGGAATCCTTAGGTGATTTGAAAAATTTCTTTCTGCGCTGGTACGGACCTAATAATGCTATCTTAACGATTTCAGGTGACGTGGATTCCAAACAGATCATGACCTGGGTAGAAAAATATTTCGGGAACATCAAACAAGGCCCGGAGGTAAAAAAATTGAGGGTGGCTCCTGTTACACTTGCCAGTGATAAATACTTTAGCTACAAGGATAAGGTATATCTGCCACTGACTTACCGGGTTTATCCAACTGTTCCAAAATTTCATAAAGATGAGCCTGCTTTGGATGTTTTGGGGGAGATGATGGGGGGAGGTAATAACTCAATTTTTTATAAGAATTTTGTTAAAACTGAAAGGGCTGCTTCGGTTGAAATTGGCAATCAGACAAAAGAGTTGTCTGGTGAATTTGCCATCGCTGTTTTCCCATACCCGCCTGATGAGGCTTTTGAGGATTATACGGCATATGATAAAATGTTTAAGCTGACAGAGGACAGTATTAAGTCCACGCTTAACCAATTTGAAAAGACGGGTATTACAGATGAAGCGCTTCAACGTGTGAAAGCTAAATTAGAAGCTCAGATTGTCGGAGGTGCGGAAAGCACTTATGCCAAAGCTGCCATGCTTTCTGAATGGGAAATGGTTCTTGGCCGTCCATTTAATATTAAGGATGAATTAGACAGGTATTCGAAAGTATCTAAAGAAGATGTGATAAGAGTTTTCAATAAATATATCAAAGGTGCCGGTGCCGGAGTTGTTAATGTGTACCCCCGTATTTCAGATAAGGATTCCGTAAAAAGTAACAATCCGAATGCAGGAATGGTTTTGAAAGAAGAGCCAGAATATGCCGGTCTTTCTTTTGTTCCGCTTTCAGATACTCCCGACAGATGGAAAAAGCCAGAGCCTCAGGCGCCCAAAGTTGCCAAGGTTCCCGAATATTATACTTCACAGCTTAAAAACGGATTGAAAATTATTGGAACCAAGACTTCTGAAACTCCTACTATTGAAATTCTGCTTACAATTGACGGTGGAAATCTTATTCTGAATTCAGATGAGTTAAAGAAGAACGGAATAGCTGAACTGACTGCCGATTTGCTAAATGAGGGAACCAAAAATTTCACTACCGAACAAATTAGTGCTGAATTGGATAAACTGGGTGCTACGGTAACTTTTTCTGCAGATAAAACAACTTCCCGCGTGACTGTTTCCTGTCTGAAAAAAAATCTGGATGCTACACTTAAGCTTTTTGAAGAAAAATTACTTAAGCCGAGATTTGATGAAAAAGATTTTAAGCGTGTGAAAAAACAATTAAAAGAAAACCTGGCTCAACAGAAGAGTAATGCTGACTATGTGGCCTCAGCAGCCTTTTCTTCTGTGTTATACGGTAACTCTATCTGGGGATTGAATCCGGTTAAAAAGAATATTGAAAAACTGGAACTGGCTCAGGTAAAGTCTTATTATGATAAATTCTATTCACCAAGTGTTGCCCGTCTGGTAATTGTTGGTGATGTGGATCAAGCCGAGATACTTCCCAAACTGGAGTTTTTAAACAGCTGGCAGGCAAAAGAAGTGAAGATTAACAGTGCTGTTTCTACTACTGAAGTTGATCCTGTGGTTTATGTGGTGGATAAAATGGGTGCTCCTTCTTCTGTTGTCCGGATTGGAAGCCCTTCTATTCCATATGATGCTACCGGGGAGTATTTCAAGAATTCTGTGGCCAATTTTATGCTTGGAGGAAACTTTAACTCCCGCCTTAACCTTAATTTGCGGGAAGACAAGGGCTATACATATGGCATTAGTTCCGGATTCAGGGCCGATAAATACAAGGGTACTTTTGTAATTGGGGCTGCTGTGAAACGTAAGGAAACGGGTCATTCCATGTCGGAAATTATGAAAGAAGTGCAGAATTACATGAAGAATGGCGTTACAGATGCGGATGTTGAATTTACCAAGAGCTGCATATTAAATCAGGATGCAATGAAGTATGAGACCAAGAACAACAAAGCTAATTTTCTGGGTAAAGTTCTTGAATTTAATTTAAGCAAGGATTTTCCTGCACAACAGGCCCAGGTGTTAAAGGCCATGACTAAGGAGGATTTCAATAATCAGATTAAGAAGGCGATTGATCCCACTAAAACAGCTATTGTTATTGTCGGGGATAAGGTGGCTATAAAGAAACAACTGGAGTCGCTTAATATTAATGTGAAGGATTTTAATGAGAAGCTGAACCTGAAAAAGTTTAAGGAAGTGGATGTGGACTAGTAGGTATTATCGTTGAGTAAATTGAAGAAGGTCTTCTCCCATAAAGAGAAGGCCTTTTTTGCATTTAGATGGGAAAGTTTTTTTATTTTTAGAGGAGAATAGTGATTGATTTTAAAAGGGATAGTTTTATAAAAATTAAAAGGAAATATTTATGTTTAAAATGAAATTTTTGACAGTAGTGATCATTGCCGGCTCGGCCGGAATGTTTGGACAAAGCAACAATGTGCAAAATGCCTGGAATTACCTGAGATCAAAGGATTTGGACAAGGCTAAAGCTGCCATCGATCTGGCTGCCGTACATGAGGATACCAAAAGCAAACCTAAAATGTTCCTTTACCGGGCCGAAGTATATATGGCTATTATGGATACTAAGGAGGATAAATTCAAAAATCTCGACCCGGATGCTGCTGAAAAATGTTTTGCGGCTGTAATCAATTGCCTTAAAACAGATAAGGATGAGACTTTTAAGGATGATTTGAAGCCACAAAACCTGCTGGTGCGTTCCGCTGTCAGTGTATATAATCAATGTATTATCATGGAAAATGACAGGCAATTTGATAAAGCACTTCATTACACTGCAATGCTTTATGATGCTTTGCCATTTGACAAGGATGATGCCGTAAAGCATCAGAACATAACTAAGGA
>Ga0207067_10011_pt1 | contig 62402 bp, 74 predicted proteins | sample Alteio_BWMinCont_25_FD_153484 | JGI IMG/M metagenome (GOLD analysis project Ga0207067, IMG submission 153484) | Enriched cells from forest soil in Barre Woods Harvard Forest LTER site, Petersham, Massachusetts, United States -... | ecosystem: Environmental > Terrestrial > Soil > Temperate forest >...
CTTTTTATATCCTGAATTCCTTGTTCCATCATGGTATGGTTGAGGAAAAATATAAACGTAAAAAGCGCCAGTATGATAATAAGTATGGACTCAACGGCAAGGGCATTGGAATTGAACCTAAATATGTTCTGTATAAAAAGGGAATTAACGATACTGAACAGCAGGAAAAGCAGGGCCGCACCCCACACTATCCTGCTGTTTATAAAGTTGCCCAATACCGTTTTGTAGAACCATGCCAGGCAAGGAAACCCAGCTGCTACGTATATGTGCAGCAAGGGCATGTTATTGATGCTGACCAGGCAAAGCCACAAAGAAGTGAACTGAATAGCCCCCGACAAAAAGATGAACCACGAAAATACCTGTAATGCCTTGCTGAGTTGGCGATACCGCAAAGCTGCAAGGACAACTGTGGCCAGTATAGGGAGATGCGATAGAATTACTATAGTCTTTAATGATATCATTTATTGGATTTTGTCTTTTGCATTTGTATTGGCATCAGCCTGCTTTGCCAATCGCAGAAGCTGGGGCATGGGGCATTAAGATCGAGGACGGAATGACCTGTCAGACTAATGACAGGAACATTATTTACAACATCGATAAACATGTCTGTACCTGCTGTGGAATCAGGACTTGGCGGGTTGATAGCCGCATTGACAGGAACGACAAATAACCTAAACTGCTGCGCTGCTTTATTGTATCCCAGGTACACACGTATATGATTGTATTGCGCCTGTGGATAGGGCTGCTGTATGCCCATTGCCATGAACAGATCTGTTGAATTTATGGTAAACGCCTGGATGGGTGAAGGGTAATGTTTGACTGAGGTATCATATTTAGTAATAAACGCCGTAAAGAGCGTGTCGATAAAGCGTATATCTGCCTGGGCGGTTTCTACCGGATACAGCAGGGCAGAAAGACTATCTGCATTGGCATAATGGCCAGTAGCAGCTTGTTTGTTGCCGCAAGCAGAGATGGCAATAGTAGCAGATAATAAAGCAACGCTTAAGGATGTGATCTTCATTTTGTAAAAATTTAAGTTTAAATGCTTGTGTATTTGTTAAACGATTATTTTTTAGAATTCTTGAAAGGTAAAAATAGAATGCAAAATAACCTATTACCTACTATGATTTTGCAGTAAAACAGATAGAAATACGTGCGTGTTTATAGCTAACAGTTATAAATACCTGTTTTTTAGATCGCGTATTTATCATCTGTTATATTATTTTTTAGTGTTTCATCTTTGTGTTATCAAAAGCTTTTGAAGGTGAAGCTGCAAATCACGTTAAAAAACAGGTCAGCGCGGAGGCAACAAAAAGCGAAGGCAGTATCCGAAAAGCCTTAAATAGAGTAGGAACCAGTTACAAAAAAACAATAACATGTCAACAGAAACAAATCCAATAATTGGCACATACCAGGTGTGTGGTACACTAGGTGATACAAAGCTGAAAGGTGCACCTATTATGCACTTCAATTTATTAGTAACCCCTTCAACGCATAGTGTTACCGGTGTTGTACATATTACACAGGCGATAGCACCACCTAATGGAAACATCACAGTACAAGTAACGGGCAAAATATTTGGTGCAGGTATAACTCCTGTTACGCAGCTTGTTTCACTGCAAGGTACCTATGGCCAGGGCTTCCCGCCTAGTATGGTAATAGTACTGGAGCATTTTACTGCCCATATGGCCATCAATAATGCATGGGAAGGTAGCGGTGGTTTTGAATATGGAAACGGTGCGCACCATATTGAAAATGTTCCTGTTAAGAAGGGCGATTGTGGTAAATAGGTCTCTGGAGGAAGTATGCTTATATACCAAACAAAGTATTAATGCGAGCTTTTTTAGGCCCAATGCGTATTGCAAAATAAAGGATAACGGATGTTGGAATATAGAAAATCAGGCATCTATGTCACTTAGTTTTTTCTATATTTCAACATCTCATTTACCTGCCCGGGGAAAGTAGTGTTATGGCAAAAAAATATATAAGAGTGGCAAACCTGAAAGCTCAAAAGAGTAAGAAAAATCAATAAAATAATATAAAAATTGTATAAGTATGTCCGATATTCACTTGAATTTTATCAATCAATCTAACGATAGGAATAATTCAGATATCGTTATTTTTCAGAAAAATGTAGCTGTTAGCTTCGAAGAAATTGCTGTTGCATGGACAGTAATACAAAATTGCGGACAGGGTTGGAACCATCCCTTTGTTTATCCATCAACTATGACGGTTGCTGCGAGTGACAGTTATGGCAATTTCAGTCCCCAATTGACTGCTTCCTTTGGACAGCAATTTAGTGTTGTGGAACAAACATCAGGTGATACATTGATACTGAACGATCAATCATCTGCCAGCGTAAATGAAGTTGAAGTACTGAATGGACTACACATGGGTGCAATAAATGCAAATATTTACAAAGATGGTCGTTTGCTGGCTACTAAAACAAGTATAGCACCCGGCCAGAAGGCTGTATTTGAATTTAAACCTACCATATGGATAGGTGTAGTTTCGCAGATAGGGGAAGGAGATGTGATGAATTCAGCTATTTTATCTAACGTAAATACGGAGATAAGTTTGTTGGGGATCAAAAGCGCTGATATTGTGATGACTGGTGGTGGACCCGGTGCGGAATCTACTCCTTTTATGTTTTCGTTGCAGAACGTTGTGTACGCTTAGTTATTCTGAAAACTATATGTTGGCATGCCAAATTGATTGAACTATGAGAGATAGGGCGAGGATAACCTCGGCCCTATTGTTTTTTCATATCTAAAAGCGAAAACAAGATCAGGCCAGTGATGCTACCACCATCTCTGCAATATCCATTACAGCCACGCTGTCTTCCTTTTCCTTATTCTTGATACCATCTGTGAGCATAGTGGTGCAGAATGGACAATTAACAGCTACAATGCTTGCGCCGGTTTCCATAGCCTGGTTGGCGCGCTCAAAATTGACGCGAGTTGTGCCAGCTTCTTCTTCCTTGAACATTTGTGCACCGCCGGCACCGCAGCACATGCCGTTACTGCGGCAGCGTTTCATTTCAACCAGTTCTATATCCAGCGCAGCTAATACTTCGCGGGGGGCATCGTAAATGTTGTTGCCACGGCCCAGGTAGCAGCTATCGTGGTAGGTAATCTTCTTGCCTTTGAACGCACCACCTTCTTTTATGCGTACACGGCCATCGTTTATCAACTGTTGCAGGAAAGTAGTGTGGTGCATGACCTCGTAATTACCCCCAAGAGCAGGGTATTCGTTCTTGAAAATATTGAAACAATGAGGGCAAATGGTAACCACCTTTTTAATGCCGTAGCCATTGAGCGTATGTATATTGTTGTACGCCATCATCTGGAACAGGAATTCGTTACCTGCACGGCGTGCGGGATCGCCGGTACACATTTCTTCTTTGCCGAGTATGGCGAACTTAATGCCTACCTTATCGAGTATGGTTGCAAAGGCTTTGGTTACTTTTTGTGCGCGCTGGTCGAAACTACCTGCACAACCCACCCAAAAAAGCACTTCGGGAGTTTCTCCACTTGCGGCGTATTCCGCCATTGATCTTACCTGCATAAATCGATCGTTGTAATGTTATGTGGCTGAAGCCAATTTTTATCTTTATTGATACCCCGGCCTAAAGTCCAGGGCTACTACATATTTATCCTGCTAACTCCTCTACCCATTTGTCCCTATCATCAGGGCTAAACTTCCAAGGGGCCATATTGTTCTCTATGTTGCCAAACATCATGTTCCATTCTTGTGGGGCATTGCTGTCTTCCATTACCAGGTTGCGGCGCAGTTGGGTGATGATAGACAAGGGGTCGATAGATACCGGGCAGGCCTCGACACAGGCCTGACAAGTGGTGCAAGCCCGCAATTCTTCGGTTGTTATATAGTCGTTGAGCAGTGATTTGCCATCGTCCTGGAAGGTCTTATTTACGTCAATATTCTTGCCCACTTCCTCCATACGGTCGCGGGTATCCATCATTATTTTGCGGGGCGATAATTTTTTGCCTGTCATGTTGGCCGGGCATACGGCTGTGCAGCGCCCACACTCGGTGCATGAATAGGCATCGAGCAGGTTCTTCCAGCTCAAATCCTGAATATCTTTAGCCCCGAAGCGGTGATGTTCTGGTTGCGCATCGGTGGCAGGCGGCGCTTTGTCGGGCTCCATCATGTACAGCACTTCGTTCTGTATATCGGGCATGTTCTTTATTTCGCCCTGGGGTATTAGTTTGCCGTAATATGCATTGGGGAATGCAAGTATAATGTGCAAGTGCTTTGAAAAAGGCAGATAATTGAGAAACAGGAAGATACCCAATATATGCAGCCACCAGCAGGTGCGCTCTATACCTATTAATGTAGCCGTAGAAAGATTGGAGTACAGCCATGTAAAATTGCCAGTGATCCAGAATGAAGCTGTTTGTGTGTAATGCTCTACACCACGGCTTTGCAATACGAGGTCTATCGTATTCATGGTGAGGAACAAGCCCATGAGAATGATCTCTGTAGTGAGAATGATATTAGCATCGCTTTTTGGCCAGCCATTGAGCTCGGGCATATTGAGACGGCGTAGCTTCAGGATGTTCCTGCGGATGAGGAAGATGACACATGCGGTAAGTACCAACACTGCCAGAACCTCAAAAAAACCTATGAGGAAGGGGTAAAGGTTGCCCAGCATGGGGGCAAACAAGCGGTGCTTGCCGAGGATACCATCGAGGAATATTTCAAGTATCTCGAGGTTGATGATAATGAAACCGGCGTAAACTGCCAAATGGAGGAAGGCAGCTACCGGGCGTTTGAACATTTTTTTTTGCCCTAACGCCAGCAATATCATGTTCTTCCACCTTGCAGATGGGTTGTCTGTTATGTCCTCATCGCGACCCAGGTTTATGTTGCGGCGTATTTCTGCTACCTTTTTGGCAAAGAAAAATACTGCAATACCGGAACAAAGAATAAAGAGCAACTGCTGAATGATATGCATAAAAGCACGTTATTTTAAGCCCCGAAAATAAATTGTTTTATGGTAAAAACGTACTTTTAATATCTTGTGTTGATTTAGGTTAAATACCATGCATTTGAAAAGAGTTAACAATATAGGTTTGAAGAAAGTTGTATTTTATTTTTGTTGCCTTGTGTTTGTTTGCCTGGCAGACAGAGCAGCGGCACAGGGGGCAGCGCCAGCAGCAAATGTGCCTGCTATAAGCGGGGAGAACCTGGAACGCTTCCATATAATGGAAGATAGTATGCTGGTGACCATAGATTCGGCCTACAATGCTTTTATACCCGATACGCGGTATGATTACTGCGAGCGTTTTGTGAAGCAACTGGTACGCACTCTGAAAATTGAGAAATCTTACCTCTATCCTTTTGATAAGCTGAAGGAGAAAATAAATATAACGGTGCCCGATGATAATGCTTTTAGGGTATTTAACTGGGATATAGCGCCTACAGAGGTGAGCCGCCGGTATTATGGAGCCATACAAATGAATGCCCCGCAACTGAGGCTTTTTCCGCTGATAGACTATAGTGATGAGATGAAAAAGGGTACAGAGGATAGTGTACTGACCGGTGGTAAATGGTTGGGCGCCCTGTACTACCGAATAATAACGCACGAGGTGGATGGCCGCAAAGTATATACTATGTTTGGTGTAAACAGTGGCAACCCCATAAGTAATAAGAAATTTATGGACCCGATGTTGTTGACCGCAGACGGGCCGGTGTTTGGTGCTCAGATATTTAATGTGAAAGCGAGTGGAGCGCCGAACAGGTATGTAAACCGCTTTGTGATGGAATACAAGAAGGAAGTGCAGGCGGGCCTGAACTGGGACGAAGAACGCCAGATGGTAATATTTGATAAATTGGTAAGCCAGGTAAACGACCCCAACCGAAAATATACTTATGTGCCCAGCGGGGCATACGATGGCTTTAAGTGGGAGCAAGACCATTGGGCATACCAGCCAGATATTATACCTATACTGAACCTAAAGGATGGTGAAGCACCATCTGGAACACAGCCTGAAAAGTAACAACGATTCTTTAGTGTATTTTTTATAATTTTGCAGCCGCTCAACGCAAGTTAGCGTTTTGATATCCAGCATGGCCCGGTAGCTCAGCTGGATAGAGCATCAGCCTTCTAAGCTGAGGGTCATTGGTTCGAATCCAATCCGGGTCACCATTTTTTTGGTTAAAATACCTTGAAAACCGCCACTATAGGCGGTTTTCTTTATGTCATAAAGGCTTTCACTAACAATAGCAATTATGCCATTTTGTAGTATCTTGTTTCACTAAATGTGTGACCTCTTTCACTAATAAATCAAGTGACCCACGAGGGATTCGAACAAGTGACCCATTTTTGAACAATCTCGAATTTTACTTATCTGGTACCTTTCGTCGTTAGTAGTTTTCATACAAAGAAAAATATTAAATCATTTGCCCAGGCAAATTACCCTACTGGTTTTCTGTATATTACATTTTCTGACAACAAAACAATATGAAAAAATTTTACAGAATATGCTTGCTGACCCTATGCCTTTCAGGCATTGTTAAGGCTGATGCCCAAACAGTAGTGACCTTCTATACGACATTGGGAAACTTTAAGGTGGTGCTGACAGATACGCTGACCCCAATAACCGTGGACAGCTTTAAAGCAAGGGTCAGTCGCAAATTTTATGACACCCTTTTATTTCATCGTGTGGTTCACAATTTTGTAATACAAGGAGGTGATCCGCTGGGCACCGGATATGGTGGCACAGGTACTACTATTCCTGATGAAATTGTTCCGACACTGAAAAACGTAAAGTGGTCGCTGGCTATGGCTAATGAAGGAACTCCCAATACAGGGGACTGCCAGTTTTATTTTAACTTGGTTAATAATAGTTTCCTGAATGGTAAATATACCGTGTTTGGCAATATCCTAAACAATGATACTACAGTTGCTTACAACATCGGGAAAGTGCCTACTGATGCAAATGACAGACCACTTACTGAAGTGCATATGGACAGTATTCGCATAGATGTGCCGGCATCTGTTTCCAATGTTACACATAACTTTGCAGCAGTTATTTATCCCAATCCGAACAAAGGCGTATTTTCTATCGACCTGGCCAATATTACTACTGTCGTTGACATAGTTAACCAAACCGGACAGATCGTATTTAATAAGGAAGCCAGAGGTACTCTACAAATTGACCTGCGTGATAAACCAAGTGGATTGTATTGGGTTCATTTGCGAAACGAAAATGGAACGGCCGTGAGTGGTGTTGTTGTTCCATAAAGAACCAACAAATCATTTATTAGTGACATCGGGCACCATAATATTAATTTCCTCCTTAAATAGTTAACCTTTTCAAGTCGTCAACAAACCGGTTCGAAAAAAAACAAACCGGGTCACTGATATAAAAGCCGATGGGCGGTGAATTTGCTTATGTAGCTATAACAACGATCGTTTAATAGCTTCTATCTCATGCATATTACTCTCATACCATTCATCAGTAAAATAAAGCTTTGAGTATTGCATACCCGACGAGACTTGCGCTTTTGCAGTAGCATGTATCTCGTTTACATCGCAATAATCAACTATTGCCCTTGCATTCACAGATGTTACACCACATCCAGGCATGATCACAATGTCTTTACCATATTCCCGTTGAAGTTTTTTAATTGCATCTTTCCCCTTTTCTACGTTTGGTTCACCTCCACTGGTAAGCACCCGGTCAAAACCCAGATCGATCAATTTTCGCATGTTTTCATACTGATCTTTTGACCTATCGAATGCCCTGTGAAACGTAACCTTCATATCTCCACAAGTTGATAACAAGTCTTTGCACCTCGCCACATCTATACCACCTTGTGCATCAAGCATACCAAATACAGCCCCGGGGAATCCCAATTGTTTACACATCACTATATCACGATTCATAATTTCAAATTCGTCGTTCGAATATATAAAATCCCCTCCCCTCGGGCGTATCATTACATAAACCGGGATGTTTATTTTTTCTTTTACTAAAGCCAGTATCCCATAAGAAGGTGTACATCCGCCTTCTGCTAAATTCTCAAAAAGCTCTATCCTGTCTGCCCCACCTTCTTGTGCCGCCATACAAGACTGAAATGAATTAGCTGCTATTTCTAATAAAGCGCTCATATCACTGCATGATATATTTACTCATGAACTTCTCATTGCGATGCTGTTCACTATATACTGCATAATCAAATTCGTCATGAAGGGCATAACCTCCAAAATCCCCAAATTTATTTATAGCTAAAAAGCCTACCTGTTGATCCTTCAGATCTTTGCTGCTTTTTTTTATGATACGTTCTACTGCTTTTTTGCAGGCGATCTCGGGACTATCCCCCTGCCTCATAAACTCAACAACCAAGTGCGAACCACAGATGCGTATCACTTCTTCACCAGTTCCGGTAGCCGTAGCAGCACCTACTTCATTATCAACATACAAACCCGCACCAATTATAGGCGAATCGCCCACACGCCCACGCATTTTATATGCCATACCGCTTGTAGTACAGGCACCACTTAGGTTGCCATGCGCATCCAATGCGATCATGCCTATAGTATCATGATTATATTCGCCGCTTCCTAAAATAGCCGGGGCAGAAGGCCCCTCTTCGTCCCCCTTTTCTATATTCATAACAGGGTGATAGTCGGATTTTTCTAACCACTTATTGTATTTCCTCCGGGCACGTGGCGACAGTTCAAGTCCTTGTAATGTAAACCCGTTTTGTAACGCAAACTTTTGCGCCCCTTGCCCTACTAACAGTACATGAGGTGTTTTTTCCATTACCAGTCTTGCCACAGATATAGGATGGTCAATTTGTTCTAATGCCGCCACACTGCCGCAATTAGCAAACTCATCCATTATACTGGCATCCAGAGTCACTATGCCATCCCTGTCAGGGTTAGCTGCAAGCCCTACACAGCAATTTTTTACTTCGCTTTCCGTTACCCTTACACCCTGTTCTACGGCATCCAAAGCCCTGCCATTGGCAAGCAATACCTCCCAGGCTTTGGCATTGGCACGGGCTCCCTGTTTATACCATGTGCTTATTACAATTGGCTTTCGTATTGTCTTTTCCGTATCGGCCCAAACATTGCCTCGCAACGCAACGAATGCCGAACTAAGAGATACAGTTTTAATAAACTTTCGGCGTGAACTTTGAATCATATATCAAATTGTAATAGCAAGGTAGCGCTAAATAGTTGGAAGTCCAATTGGAGAGATGCCCTCATGGTGGATCAATTAGATATTGCTTTGGTAGAAAATAAGATCATCATTATTAAAACACTACATGGGGATTGTCCTTTTGGAAATGGTGTAGTTGCAGATGGCTTATATCCACGTATGCAAAAAGGTAATCCTCCATGTTTTATAGATCGCCATGGCCATACTATATATTTTAGTAAGGTTTCTCCAGAACAATATTTTGAATAAATTTTCCCATTTATTATTAGAGCCCTATAATGAATTGGACTCTGAAAAAGGGGGGATGTAACAAAAATAACTGACATTGCTTTCTAATTGATACTGTGTGACCTGCTGCATTACATTTGCTATTTTTACAAAACTGAAAACATAGATGATGGCTTGTCATGAAACTAAATATTGTCCCCGGTGCAATGAAGCTTTTGAATGTAAGCCCGGTAATATTACGCAATGCCAATGTTATGGACTCACCTTTTCTGACACAGAGAAAGATTATATCAGCAATACTTACAACGATTGTTTGTGCAGGAATTGTCTTAATACAATAAAGTATGAAACAAGGTATAGTGGTGTTAAGAAGAAATTACAGAGTATTCTCGCCGTATTTAAAAAGGACTAGTATAGATGAGCAGATAAATCACCCTGCAACACAAGGCGAAGGCCTCTAGATGCTGGGAAGCCTCCAGGGTTGCAATACGTAGGAGATTGAGCTAGAAGCTGTGCAGATGCTGCAAATAAGCAATAAGGCTAATTATAATAACTACAAGTACTACAAAAAAAACAATAATGAAAAAGTATCCGACCCTTGGTTCTTCTGAGTTCATATCTCAAATTTAGCACTTTAGCTAGATTAGGAAAATGACGGCGATCATTGGTTGGGATTTTAGCTTAATTTCTGTTTTTTGTTGCAGCTGATGTGCTGTCTTCAACAAACTTATCGCGTTTGGCCTGAATTTGTTCGGGAGTATCTTTATGTGTGACTACAACAATAGCGGCAAGTACAATGAATATTGCAATTGGGAGGACTATACCGAAGGTTAGCCATTTTAGGAATGTCTTTGTTGTTGGGGTCATGAGGGTGTTTATGCAAATCTAAAATTTAAATGCTAGTGCTGTGCTTATTATCGATAGTGTACACATAGACATCGTGGAAAGCATTGTCGAAAAAATAGTTTTGTTTAAGGTATGCTGTACGGGTAAAACCCAGCTTGTTTAACAGGAGTATGGATGATGTGTTTACCGTGAGTACGTTGGCTTCTATTTTTGTGATGTTCATTGCCGAGAAGGCGTAGGCTATAATAGCAGCTAAAGCTTCGGAGGTGAAGCCGGTACGCCAGTAATAGGGGAGTAGTGCATAGCCCACGCTTACATGGGCACTGTCAGTTACATTTTTAAAACCCAGGTTGCCTATCAGTTTCATGGATGGTTTCAGGTACATACCCCAACGCACCCCTTCGCCAGCTTCGTATATTCTCCGCCAATGATCGATAAGATCGTGGGCATCTGGTAATGACCTGCCCATGCGGTAGCCAAATGTTTTTACTACACGTTCATCTGTAAACAGCTGATATACGCCGTGGGCATCGCTATGGCTTATTTCTTTAAGTATCAGCCTATCGGTCTCTAATTGCGGTATGGTGCGGAATGTGTGTTCTATCATACACAGCGATGTTAACTATAAGACTTTGACCTTGTATAAATTTAATACTTGTTTTGGTAAGAAAAAACGCCGCCTGCGAAAGCATGGCGGCGTTTTTCTTTTTTACAAGTGTTATATAGTTGCCTCTGTTACTTGTGGCATTTCCTGTGGATATAGTTTCTTTTCGAGCTTTTCTCTTACAGCGGAGAATGCAGCCAGTGTTTCATCTATATCAGCATCTGTATGCACTGCTGTAGGTATAATGCGGAGTTCTATCTGGCCCTTAGGTATTACAGGGTAAACGACTACAGAGCAGAATATGTTGTAGTTCTCCCGTAGATCATAAGTTACCTGAACGGCATCGTATAGCCCGCCTTGCAGGAATACAGGAGTTACCGGGGTATTGGTAGTACCACAGTCGAACCCTCTTTCTTTAAAGCCGTTCTGCAGCCTTTTTACATTGTGCCACAGTTTTTCGCGCAGCTCAGGTTTTGTTTTCAGCAGCTCTAAACGTTTCAGGTTGCCCATTACCAGTGCCATAGGCAATGACTTGGCAAATATCTGAGAGCGCATGTTATAACGCAGGAATGTGAGTATTTTTTTATCGGCAGCAAAGAAACCGCCTATGCTTGCCATTGACTTGGCGAAGGTGGAGAAGTAGATATCTATATCCTCAATGCAGTTTTGTTCATCACCGATACCTGCACCTGTTTTCCCCATGGTTCCAAAACCGTGTGCATCATCTACCAGCAAGCGGAATTCAAACTTTTCTTTCAGTACGGCAATCTCGCGGATCTTGCCCTGGTTGCCTGACATACCAAATACGCCTTCTGTAATAACCAATATACCACCGCCTGTTTTTTGCACTATAGCTGTAGCACGTTGCAGTTGCTTTGCCAGATCTTCAATATTGTTGTGCTTATATACAAAGCGCTGGCTTGGGGCCAGGCGCATACCATCTATGATACATGCATGAGATTCAGCATCGTAAACAATAACGTCGTGACGACCACAAAGAGCATCGATCACAGATACTACACCCTGGTAACCGTAGTTAACCAACATAGCATCTTCTTTACCAATAAATTCTGCGAGTTGTTTTTCAAGCAGATCGTGGTTATCGCTGTTACCACTCATCATACGGGCACCCATTGGGCTTGCCATACCGTATTCAGCAGCGGCATCAGCATCGGCCTTGCGTACTTCTGGGTGGTTGGCCAGGCCGAGGTAGTTGTTGAGACTCCATATTATTTTTTCCTGCCCACGAAATTTCATGCGGTTACCAATTTCGCCTTCCAGCTTTGGGAAAGCGAAGTATCCGGGTGATTTTTCGGCGTAATCTCCAATAGGTCCTAACCTGTTCTCGAACTTGGCAAAAAATGTCCATATGCGTATAGTTGTTTGTTTCTCCTTTAAAAGTGCTGCAAAATTAATGAAAATATAACTACAGGTGTAAGCACTTATTTTGCACATTTGCACAAATTAACATTTTAATGAAGCGTATATTAATTCTGCTTTTAGTGGTTGTTGGAGTGCTTGCCGGATGTAAGCACAGAGACCAGCAAGGTATAGCCCGCCCCAAACTGGTGGTGGGTATTGTAATAGACCAAATGAGGTGGGATTACCTGTACAGGTATTATAACCGCTATGGTGAAGGTGGGTTTAAACGGCTGTTAAATAATGGATTCAGCTGCGAAAATACTATGTTGCCGTATATGCCATCTTATACAGGACCTGGACATACCTGTATATATACAGGCTCAGTACCATCTATACATGGTATTGCTGCTAACAACTGGATAGATAATATAACCGGAGAAGCCATGTATTGCGTGGATGACAATACCGTACACCTGACCGGTGACGCAAGTAATGCCCCCAGCATGAGTCCGCGCACACTGCTGACAACGACTATAACGGATGAGCTGAGGCTGGCTACCAATTTGAAATCGAGAGTATATGGGATAGCACTGAAAGACAGGGGCAGTATATTACCTGCCGGCCACCTGGCTAATGCAGCTTACTGGTATAGTGATAAGACCGGTACTTTTACTACGAGCAGCTATTACCCCAACCAAAACCCAGCGTGGCTACAGGCATTTAATAAAAGAAAAGTAGGTGATAGCCTGACCAAGCTGAACTGGAAGCTGCTGTATGATGCCAACAGCTACGACCAAAGTACTACAGATGCGAATAACTACGAGAAACCATTTAAAAGTGAAAAGACACCGGTTTTTCCACATGTGTTTGATACCCTTGCTGATACTAACCGCTATGCGGTGATAAAATCTATACCGGCGGGTAATGCATATACGCTGCAAATGGCAAGAGCCTGTATGCAGGGGGAAAATCTAGGAAATGGTGAGGCTACAGACTTTTTGGCGATTAGCCTGAGTAGTCCTGACTATGCAGGCCACCAGTTTGGACCTAACTCTATGGAGATAGAAGATATGTACCTGCGCCTGGATAAAGAGATAGCTGACTACCTTAACTACCTGGATGCCAAAGTAGGAAAGGGAAATTACCTCTTGTTTTTGAGTGCAGACCATGGTGCAGCACATAATACCACTTACCTGAGCGACCTTGATGTGCCATCTGGAATATTTAAAACTAACATGGTGCTGGATGATATGAATGCATATCTAAAAGGTAAATTCGGGAAGGATTCACTTATAGCTAATGCCCTTAACTATCAGTTATATCTGAATAATAAATTGATGACTACAGCTAATATTGACAGGGATAAAGTAAAAGCTGCTATTACAGAATGGCTAAACAAGCGCCCGGAAGTGGGATATGTAATAGATATAGAAAACATAGACAAGACCCCTGTTCCTGAGCCCATACGCAGCATGGTTGTGAATGGCTATAACAAGATGCGTAGTGGTAGTATGTGGATCATACCGAACCCGGGATGGTATGAAGGGGCCGGCAATGCAACTGCCGGAACTACACATGGTACATGGCAACCTTATGACACCCATATACCATTATTGTGGTATGGCTGGCATGTGAAGAAGGGGGCGAGCCATAAAACAGTTTATATGACAGATATTAGCGCGACACTAGCGGCCTTCCTGCATATACAGATGCCTAATGGTTGTATAGGGCATGTGATAACTGATGTGATAGAGTAAAAAAAGAATCTGCAACGAGATATATAAAGAGCCCTGTAATGCAAATTACGGGGCTCTTTATATAAGTAATACTAATTGTTTTACTAGGCAGGTTGTGTATGTTTCATTTCCGCCATTATGGTATCTATATCTACGCCTAGGCCTTTTGCTACAGCCATGCCCAGGTTTGCGTTAGCACGGAAGAAGTGGCACAGCTGACGGTTAATAATGAGGTCTTTCTTTGGGCCTTCTATACCGCTCATGGCGCCTACAATATTGCTTACAAGGTTATGACGATCATAGTCGTTCATTGCCTTTGTGAACAATAAGCCCGGTTGTGTATAATGATCATCATCGCCGGGAGCGTTGCGATCGTACCAGTCGGCTATATTGCTGTCCAGCTGCATTGGGGCTTCTTTGTATGATGTATCAGGGTAAATATCATCAAAGCTGTTTGGGAAATAGTTAGGTGCATCTTCACCATTACCGTCTATCCGCATATGGCCATCTCGTTCGTAGTTGTTTATTGCGTATGGGCATTTATTTACAGGTATCTGCTCGTAGTTGACACCCAAGCGATAACGGTGGGCATCGGGGTATGAAAGCAAGCGGCCCTGCAACATTTTATCGGGTGAGTAGCTGATACCATCTACGACGTGTGCTGGAGCAAATGCCGATTGTTCTACCTGTGCGAAATAGTTTTTAGGTACTTCATTTAACTCTAGCGTTCCTACATCCAACAAAGGGAAGTCGCTATGCGGCCAAACTTTTGACAGATCGAAGGGATTGAACGGCGTTTTTTCTGCTTGTTCTTTGGTCATTACCTGTATTTTCATTGCCCACTTGGGGAAGTCTTTATTGTCTATGGCAGCCACTAGGTCGCGCTGTGCAAAATCCGGGTCCTGACCCTTCATAGCTGCGGCATCGTCATTGGTGAAATTTTTAATGCCCTGTAATGTTTTGAAGTGGAACTTCACCCAAATGGACTCATTTTTATCGTTGATCATGGAGAATGTATGGCTGCCAAAACCGTCCATATGTCGATAGCCGTGCGGGGTGCCACGATCGCTCATGAGTATCAATACCTGGTGCAGGCTTTCGGGGTTTAAACTCCAGAAATCCCACATCATGGCAGGGCTTTTGCAATTGGTACGCGGATCTCTTTTTTGCGTATGTATGAAGTCGCCAAATTTCTTGGGGTCTTTTATAAAGAAAACGGGAGTGTTGTTACCTACTAAATCCCAGTTGCCATCTTCTGTATAGAATTTTATAGCAAAGCCGCGTGGATCCCTTTCTGTATCGGCACTGCCTTTTTCGCCACCCACAGTGCTAAAGCGCAGAAGCAGCTTAGTTTGTTTGCCTATTTTATTGAAGATCTTGGCCTTGGTGTATTGAGATATATCGTGAGTGACAGTGAACGTGCCGAAAGCGCCAGTACCCTTTGCATGTACCACACGCTCCGGTATGCGTTCCCGGTTGAAGTGCGCCATCTTTTCGTGCAAGATGAAATCCTGTAGCAGCAGAGGACCACGATGCCCTGCGCTCATTGTGTTTTCATTTTCCGCATAAGGCCTGCCCGAAGCGGTGGTCAATTTATGCGTCTTGTTTTTTTCGTTTGACATAGCAAAAGTTTTTGAGGTCATACAAAGCTGGTGAATATAAAACGTAAACTGAAAAGATTATATGAATTGGAGGATAGAATATCCTTATGATATATATCATAGTGCACAAACCAAAAAACATGCGTATGTCGCATGTTTTTTGGTTTGTTTTGGCAAAAAAGTATTTACTGTATGTAAGGTTTCAGGGAGTCTATAGGGGTATCGCCACTGAAGACCTTGAGCAGCTTACGCTCTTTATCGTAAATATTTATCTGCGGAAGAGATTTGTAGAGGAATAATTTGCCAATGAGATTGAGGCTGTCTAAGCCTACAACAAGGGAAGGGTATTGGCTGATGTTATAATCCTTCAGGAAGTTTGGCACCAATGGACGCTGGTTGGGCGCGGCGACCAATAAGACCTTTGTTTTCTTAAACAGCGACATGTTTTGTTCAAGCAGCATGGTCATATTCTCGCAGTGGCCACAATTGGGATTGAAAAACATAACAAAGAGGTTGGCGTCGTATTGAACTTCTTTATTGGTAGTATAGCTGGAAGGCTTTGTATTGATGGTCACAGTATTGCCTGAAACGACAGGTTGTGCCATTGAAACCAAGATGAATGGAGGTAAGGGTGCACCTATGGCCTGTTCTGGAACGAAATTGGGTGACGGTTTGATGGACTTGGGTGGTATGGAAACGTTTGCATTTGAATTCTGAGCAAATGCCTGGTGGCCGATAAAAATGCAGCAAATGATAAATAGATTACGAAACATATGGGAGCAGGTGCGATTGTTTGTGATTGAACAGGATCAATGTGATAATGATTTTGATTGATGCCTATTGTATGTATGGTTTTAAAGAATCGAGCGGGGTATCGCCGCTAAATACTTTTAGCAACTTTCTGTTTTTATCATAAATATTGATCTGTGGGAGGGAGTGATACAGAAACATTTTGCCAATAAGGTTGAGACTATCGGTACCCACAATTAACGTGGAATATTGATCGGTATTATAACCTTTTTCAAATTCGGGCATGTATGGGCGTGCATTAGGAGATGCTACCATTACAATTTTAGTTTTATTGAACAGTTGGATGTGTTTTTCCAATAGTTCAGTCATATCCTCGCAATGGCCACAAGTAGGGTTGAAGAACATCATGAACAGGTTGGCATCGTATTTTACGTCCTTATTGGTAATGAGTTTAGGTGGAGCAAGTGCAGGAGTTTCGGTACCTTCGGAAGTATGTTTTTTCTGTTTGCTGTGTGTTTTTTCGGCAACAGGCTTAGGCATTTTGATGAGTATAAAAGGAGGTAACGGAGCCCCGATTGCTTGTTCCGGAACGTCGACTGATTCGGCCTTCTGGAATGGTGGTTTGGCATTAGGAACTGTCTTTTGAGCAAATGCAAGATGTGTGCAGAAAAGGCAGCCAATGATAAGTAATTTGCGTAGCATAAGCTAAATTAGGAATTTAAGCGTTACAAATATAGAACAATGCCAGCATCATCACATATACCGTTAGCAGAGCGCATGCGGCCCCATACGCTGGAAGAATTTATAGGGCAGGAGCACCTGGTGGGGCTTGGAAAAGTGCTGGAGCAAATGATACAAAGCCATAAAGCCCACAGCATTATATTCTGGGGGCCGCCGGGAGTAGGTAAGACCACCCTTGCACAGATCATAGCCCATGCCCTATCTATACCCATTTTTACATTGAGCGCTATAGACAGTGGGGTAAAGGAAGTACGTGCCGTAATAGAGACTGCACGCAAGGCGGGCCATGCATTGTTGTTTATAGATGAAATACACCGGTTTAATAAAGCACAGCAAGACAGCCTGCTAGGTGCTGTTGAAAAAGGAATTATAACACTAATAGGCGCTACAACAGAAAACCCGTCTTTTGAAGTGATAGGTGCATTGCTGAGCAGATGCCAGGTATATATACTGAAACCACTAACTGAAGATCACCTGATGGCCCTTGTGCACCATGCGATGGAGAAAGACGAGTGGTTGAAGGAGAAAGATGTAACCATTAAAGAATGGGAGGCCTTGCTGCAACTTAGCGGTGGCGATGCCCGCAAATTGCTTAACCTGCTGGAACTGGTTGTGTCATCATTGCCAAAGGGTGAAAAAAATATAACTAATGACCTGGTGCAAGATGTGGTGCAAACCAAAGCTGCATTGTACGATAAAAGTGGAGAGCAGCATTACGATATTATATCGGCCTTTATAAAATCTATAAGAGGCAGTGACCCCAATGGCGCGGTATATTGGCTGGCCAGGATGATAGCGGGTGGGGAAGATCCTAAATTTATAGCACGGCGGATGCTGATACTTGCCAGCGAGGATATAGGTAATGCCAATCCGAATGCGCTGCTGTTGGCTACGAGCTGTTTCCAAGCGGTGGAAATGATAGGCTATCCGGAGTGCCGCATTATACTATCGCAGACAGTTACTTACCTGGCATCATCGCCCAAAAGCAATGCAGCATATATGGCAATAAACGCTGCCCAAAGCTTGGTAAGCAAGACAGGAGACCTCTCAGTGCCGTTGCCCATACGTAATGCCCCTACCGGGCTGATGAAAAAACTGGATTACGGAAAAGGGTATAAGTATGCCCATGACTTTGACGGAAACTTTGTGGACCAGGAGTACCTGCCTGAAGAAATAAAAGGCACGAAACTGTATGACCCTGCACATAATGCCGCAGAGGACCGCCTAAGAGAATACCTGAGGAGATGCTGGAAAGAAAAATATGGCTATTGATGCGGAGCAGGACTTTATTTAGTGCGTTTTTAGTGGTTACTTGCAAATGCTAAACCGAACTATGAAACGTACCATTCTTTTATTGCTGGCAGGAATCTATACCTTATCAGTAGGGTGTAACACAGCAACCCATGAGGATAAAGCCACCGCTTCAAATAATGATGCAGTGAGCTTACCACAGGTGATCAATTATCAACTGATAAATATATACCCGCATGACCCGACGTGTTTTACTGAAGGGTTGGAGTATGTAGATGGATGTTTTTATGAAAGTGCAGGACAATATGGAGCTTCGGATGTACGCAAAACAGATCTAAAAACTGGTAATGTGCTGGAGAAGACCCTATTGGACAAGAAATACTTTGGGGAAGGATTAACGCTGCTGAATGGTAAGCTGTACCAACTAACCTACAAAGAAGCGACAGGCTTTATATACAATATTACCAAACTGAAACTGACCGGGCAGTTTAGCTACAACACCGGGGAAGGATGGGGTATGACCCATGATGCCAAATACCTAATATACAGCGATGGTACTAACGTAATACACTACATGGATGCAAAAACATGGCAAGAGGTGAAGAAGCTTACGGTGACAGACGAACATGGCCCAGTGAATTATATAAATGAGCTGGAACTTATAAAAGGGAGTTTATACGCCAACCAATGGCAGACCGATCTGATACTGAAGATAGATACTGCTACAGGAAAGGTAGTAGCCCGAGCTGACCTTAGCGATCTGCGCGCAAAAACTGGAATACCGCCTATAAACCCATCGATGCAAAGAGGGCCGGAGGTGCTGAATGGTATTGCGTATGATGCAGCTACCAACAGGATATTTGTGACTGGTAAATACTGGCCGAAACTTATGGAGATAAGGTTGGATAATTAGCGTAAGCTTATTTGTTGAGGATGAATATTTGGGTGAAGAAAAGTTTGCCGTTTCTGTCTGTGGCAATACCAATGCCGGTGAGGGTATAATTGCCCTCAATGTTTTTACGATGTCCGGGGCTGTGCAGCCATATATCTACTACTTCGCGGGCAGTTCTAGCACCCTCAGCTACATTTTCTGCGGCTGCATGCGATGGTTTAATCTGCTTCATGATACGGCCCATGCGGTCATCAAATCCATCGTGACCAAACGGGATCCTGCCTTTAGCCATGTTATTGCTATGTGTAAGAGCTTCATCTTCAATTATCGAATTGGTTGTTAGAGGATGTAAACCCATGTCTGTACGATGCTGGTTGATGTAGCGCAGTATCTCCTTTTTCATGCTATTATCCTGGGCGTAGGCCGGAAGCGTATAAAATAGAGCGCTGCATGTTAATAAGATCAATAAGAAAAATGGCAGGTGGGTAGTGCGTTTCATAAAAAGTGCATTTGTGTATTGTACTGCAAGAATAGTACCGCATACAATACATAAAAGTTAAAAAGCCCCTAACCGGAAGGTTAAAGGCTTTTCTAAACAAAATCATTTTAACTATTGCAGAACGACATTAACGTCGTTATTATAAATGAGATTTACCACAGTTGTGCCGGATACGAACTTGCCGGTGTTGGATTTACCTGTCATATACACTTTGTACAGGCCTGGTTGCAGGTTGTAAAAAGTTGCACTTAGAACGCCACCTGCAGAGTAGAGCGGCAGTGTTTTAGTCCAAGGTATGGTTAAGTCGGAAGATGTATCAGCACGGATATATGCCTGTGCTGAATCTATGCTGGTATAAGCCGTATAGTATGGTATAACGCTCATGCTATACCCATTTGGCACGTCTATATTCTTGTTGCAAGACGTTAAAAATAACGCACACATAACCGGTATCCCCAATAATAGTTTTTTCATCTCTTATATGTTTTATTGTTAAGGAGATGTAAAGTTATAAAAATGCTTATCTTATGCAAGAGGGAATTGTAGATATTTGGTATCTAATATTTCATTTCCAGTTTCTTTATTGGATGAAATTGCTCCTGCCTGCGCTTTAAGCTAAACACGACGGGCAACATATAATATACCTTTACTGCTTTACCATTAATTTTTCCTGGATTCCAATGAGGCATTTCCTGTACCAACCGCATAGCTTCGGTATTCATTAATTGAGTTCCAACAGACATCAATTTTGTTACATTACTAATCCCACCATCTTCGTTAACTATAAATCCCACCATAACCCCACCCTCAGTTTTTTTGATTAAATCTGTCAGTGGATAGTTCATGTTTAAGGCTAAGTACTTTTTAATATTAAAAGTTGGCGATGGTATTTCTTCCACATTTGTAAAAACCGAGTTAAGGGATTTTTGGAGTGAATCGGCTTTTATGTCGAACGTTACTGCCGCTTTGTAATATACTCTTACAGCCTTTTCTCCTTCATGCCCAGGTACAAAATATGGGAGGATTTTTGCAAGCCTTATAGCCTCGCTATCTAAAGCTCCACATAAAGATTTTTCAATAAAAGCATTACTGACTGTGCCATCCTTGTTTACAATGTAAATTACATTAACTACACCCTGTATGTGGTTTTTTTTAGCATCGGATGGGTACATCATATTTCTTTGAAAGAACTCATCAATATTTACCGTAGGTAGCGGCATGTGATCAACTGACGTGTATATTTCTTCGAATTCATTTGCGTTTACCGGTCTGTCTTCTAATTTAAATACTATGGGCATTGTATAATACACCTTAACTGCCTGGCCAGCTTGCTTTCCGGGCTTCCAGTACGGCATATTGCTGAATACTTTAACTGCTGCACTATCCAGCGCTGGGTTTACTGGTTTTACCACAGTAGCATTTGTAATGCTGCCATCTTCGTTGACCACAAATTTCACCACCACTTTGCCTTCTATATTGGCGGCTTGAGCGCTTGCAGGGTAAACAAGGTTTTCTGAAATGAACTTATTTATGTCAGTGGCAGGCTCTGGCATTGTATCGGCATAGTTGAGCACATGGGCCGTTGATATAGAGGTTTGTGCGTGTATATGGATAGCAATGCAAAGGATTACAAGTAATTAAAGTGATCTTTTTGCCAAGGTTTAGATTTATAAGTTTAATTGTCTTGTAGTTATATAGTATGTTTATTTAAATAAATATTTTAAAATAACTTTTACGATGGCGAAATTAATGTTATCGATCAAGAATTTATAGTTAGTGTTTGATCTTGCATCGAAGGAATTATTCTAATGACACCGTTTTGGCGTTCTTGTGCTGCCATAAAAAGGGCAAGAAAATAATATAGTGACGGTTAACAGTTTGATTTTCACAATGGTTGCAAAGAAGTTGGGTTTATAATAAAAGTACAGCGTAAAATGGTTTTTAGTACGTACATTTGCAATCCTTTTTCGAGACAGGACAGCAGCAGGATATTAGTGTGAGGAGGGTGAAAATATAGCGAGCAAAAATAAAATTCAAAAAAAGCTTAAAATAATTTTGCCGAACCAAAAAACTCATTACCTTTGCAGTCCCAAATTTTACGGGTTTAAGAAGTTATTTAATAAGTATGTCACAGCGTATCAGAATAAAGCTAAAATCTTACGACCACAACCTGGTAGATAAATCAGCGGAGAAAATCGTTAAGACTGTGCGCAATACAGGAGCAGTGGTTACAGGCCCTATTCCGTTGCCTACAGAGAAGAAGATCTTTACAGTATTGCGCTCGCCGCACGTCAACAAGAAGTCTCGTGAGCAGTTTCAGTTGTGCACCCACAAGCGCCTTCTGGACATCTATACTTCTTCTTCACGTACAGTTGATGCATTATCGAAACTGGATCTGCCAAGTGGGGTAGAGGTTGAGATCAAGGCCTAACCATAGCCGCTACACTTTAAAGGTGTGGTAAATTGGTAAGAATTTTGGCTCTTTATAATAAATGATTGAAAATGGCTAATCCCGCACCGTACCCAAACGGCACCGGGCGCTTGGCTTAAATATACTAATAATGAAAGGTATAATTGGTAAAAAAATCGGCATGACCAGCATTTTTGAGCCGAATGGTAAGCAGACTGCTTGTACCATCATCGAAGCTGGACCTTGTGTGGTTATCCAAAAGAAAACTGAGGATGCCGACGGGTACACCGCGCTACAGATAGCTTTTGGCGAAGCTAAAGAAAAGAATACGCCAAAGGCACAGATCAATCACTTCGCTAAGGCAAGCACTACGCCTAAGTCTGTAGTTAAAGAATTACGTAACTGTTCCATTGATAAACAAGTAGGTGAAGAAATAACCTGCGAAATATTTACTGAAGGTGAAAAGGTCAGTGTGATCGGCACCACTAAGGGTAAAGGTTTCCAGGGTGTTGTTAAGCGTCACGGCTTTAGTGGTGTGGGTGAAGCAACCCATGGCCAGCATGACCGTTCACGTGCACCAGGTTCTATAGGTGGTTCATCATATCCAAGCCGAGTATTCAAAGGCATGCGTATGGCGGGCCGTATGGGTGGCGACCGTGTAAAGATCAAGGCTTTACGTGTAGTAAAAATATTCCCGGAAAAGAATTACATCTTAATAAGCGGTTCTATTCCAGGCCATAACGGATCTATTGTTTTAATTCAGAATTAATTGAGTCATGCAAGTTGACATATTAAATAGTAAAGGTGGCAAGACCGGCCGTACGATCGAATTGCCGGAAGATATTTTCAGTATCGAGCCAAACGACCATTGTATCTATCTTGCTGTAAAGCAATATCAGGCTACACAACGCCAGGGTACGAGTAAAACTAAAGGTCGTGCAGAGGTGCAGGGTTCTTCGAAGAAACTGCACAAGCAAAAGGGTACAGGTGGTTCACGTAAGGGTAACCTGCGTAACCCGCTTTACAAAGGTGGTGGTACCATCTTTGGGCCAAAACCACACTTATACGGTGGTAAACTGAACCGCAAGGTGAAGGACCTGGCTAAAATATCTGCACTGGTACACAAGGCGCGCGCTAATAAAATAGTGGTCGTTGAGGATCTGGTGATGGATACCCCTAAAACCAAGGAATTTTCAGTAATACTGGATACTCTGCGCGGTGAGCACAGGAAGACGCTGGTAGTATTGGCGGATTACAATGATAATGTGTACCTGAGCGGAAGGAACCTGACAGATAATAAAACCATTGTGCTGAGCGACATGAATACATATGACCTGGTAAATGCATCGGTATTAATTTTTACTGAAAGCGCAGCAAATATGTTTAGTGAAGAAGAAGTTGGTGCAGAAGCATAAGGATTTAATAAACAGAATATCCATTTTACAATATAAAATAGGTAAAAATGAAACTTACAGATGTGTTGGTAAGGCCGGTGATAACCGAAAAGGTAAATAGCCAGATGGAGAAAAACGGCCGTTACACGTTCGTAGTAGGCAAGTTTGCAAACAAGCTGGAAATTAAAAAAGCTGTAGAAGAGTTTTACGGTGTGAAGGTGGCAGATGTGAATACAGCGGTAGTACCTGCTAAAAACAAAACCCGCTACACTAAAGCCGGCTTTCTTTCAGGCCGCAAGCCTTCTTACAAAAAGGCGATAGTAACCCTGGCAACCGGAGAATCGATAGATTTATTTTCAATGTAAATCTGAAAACAAACTAGAAAATGGCATTACGTAAATATAAACCGGTTACAGCCGGCACACGTTGGAGAATAGGTAACGCATACGCAGAGGTTACTACTAACAAGCCTGAAAAAAGCTTACTTGAGGCGTTGCCTGGAACAGGTGGCCGTAACGTTCAGGGCCGCCGCGCGATGCGCTATATAGGTGGTGGTAACAAAACACAATATCGTATTATTGACTTCAAACGCAATAAGCATGATATTCCTGCTACCGTTAAGTCTATAGAATATGATCCTAACCGTTCTGCATTCATAGCACTGCTTGCATATGCTGATGGTGAAAAGCGTTACATAATAGCCCCACAGGGCTTACAGGTAGGCAGCAAAGTAATAAGCGGCGTAACTGTACCACCAGAAGTGGGCAATGCACTTGCACTTAAGAACATGCCTTTGGGTACTGTTATACACAATATAGAATTACAACCAGGCCGTGGCGGTGCTATGGCACGCTCAGCAGGTACTTATGCCCAGCTGAACGCTAAGGAAGAAAAATATTGCGTGCTGAAAATGCCAAGTGGTGAATTGCGTAAAATACTGAGCACATGTATGGCTACAGTAGGTATCGTATCTAACAGCGACCACGCATTGCAATCAATGGGTAAAGCAGGCCGTAACCGCTGGAAAGGGATACGCCCACGTACCAGAGGTGTAGCGATGAACCCGGTAGATCACCCGATGGGTGGTGGTGAAGGTAAATCTTCAGGTGGACATCCACGCAGCCGTACCGGTAAGTATGCTAAGGGTCTTAAAACCCGTAAGCACAAGGGATCTGATAAATTGATCCTGCAGCGCAAGAACGGTAGGAAATTATAATACTATTGATGGGTGATCCCATCGGCAACATAAAATATTAAATAGTCAATAAACAATGGCTCGTTCGATAAAAAAAGGACCTTATGTAGATGCAAAGCTGGAACGCAAAGTTTTGGCTGTAACAGACGGTAAAGCAAAAAGGGGTGTTATTAAAACCTGGAGCCGCCGTTCTACAATCACTCCAGACTTTGTAGGTCAGACCTTTGCCGTACATAATGGTAACAAGTTTATCCCTGTGTATGTTACAGAGTTCATGGTGGGCCACAAGCTTGGTGAATTTGCACCGACCCGTAACTTTAAGGGACATAGCGGAACTAAATAATAAAGTTGGCCTGTAAGGCTAGCTGATAAGGAATAAAAGCTGTATTAAACATTGAGGTGGAAAGTGGTATCATAACCCTGCCCACACATCAAAAATCATAAAAATAAAATGGAAGCTGTAGCTCGCTTACGAAATCAACCTACATCGCCCCGCAAGATGCGCCTTTTGGCAGATCTGATACGCGGTCTGGATGTAGAACAAGCGCTGAATACTTTAAAGTTCAGCACCAAGCATCCGTCTGTGCCACTGGAAAAGTTGTTGCTAAGTGCAATAGCTAACTGGAGGGTGAAGAATGAAGGTACGGATGTTGCAAGCGCTGACTTGTTTGTTAAAACAATATTTGTTGACGGCGGCCGTGTTTTAAAGCGGATGCGCCCTGCACCACAAGGTCGTGCTTACCGTGTACGTAAGCGCAGCAACCATATCACTATAATAGTTGATAGTCGTAGCGCAGCAACTGCAGAAAATACTAAAACAGAAAACTCAAATACTCAAGCTTAATAATAAACAGAATGGGTCAAAAAACTAATCCTATAGGTAACAGGTTGGGCATCATCCGCGGATGGGACTCAATGTGGTTCGGTGAAAAAAAGGATTTTGGTCAGAAACTGGTAGAAGACCATAAAATCCGTACTTACCTGAATGCACGTATTAACAAAGGCGGTATCAGCCGTATTGTTATAGAGCGTACATTGGGCAAGCTCATCGTTACCATCCACACTTCAAAACCTGGTATCATCATAGGAAAGGGCGGTGCTGAAGTAGATCGTATTAAGGAAGAGCTGAAGAAACTTACCAAGAAGGATGATGTGCAGATCAACATTATGGAGATCCGCCGTCCGGAAATGGATGCAAACATAGTGGGTGAAACAATAGCCCGCCAGATAGAAAGCCGTGTTAGCTACAAGCGTGCCATTAAAATGGCTATCTCTACAGCAATGCGTATGGGAGCAGAAGGTATCAAAATTAAAGCCGGTGGTCGTTTGAACGGATCAGAAATAGCCCGTTCGGAAGAATTTAAACAAGGCCGTACCCCATTGCACACTTTCCGTATGGATATTGACTATGCTTCTGTATATGCAATGACCGTATATGGTAAGATAGGCCTGAAGGTATGGATATGTAAAGGTGAAGTTTTAGGCAAACGTGACCTGAACCCTAACCTGTCAGCAGGTTCTGATAACCGTGGCAACCGCCCGGCCGGAGCTTTCCCAGGCAGTGAAGGTGGTGCAGGCGGCGAACGCAGAGGTGGTGACAATCGTGGTGGCGGCGAACGTCGCGGCGGTGGTGACAACCGTGGCGGTGGTAACCGTGGTGGTACAGGCGGCGGAAACCGCGGCGGTGGTACAGGTGGTGGCAACCGTGGAGGTGGCCGTTAATAACAGAATAATTTTAGCATACTCTCAATAAAACTGTAACAATGTTACAACCTAAAAAGACGAAACACAGGAAGGCCCATAAAGGCAGGATTAAGGGTAACGCACAGCGTGGCGCTACAATAGCCTTTGGTTCTTTTGGTCTGAAAGCGTTGGAACCTAAGTGGATCACCAACCGTCAGATAGAAGCGGCCCGCCAGGCACTTACCCGTCACATGAAGCGTGAAGGTAATGTTTGGATCAGGATTTTCCCGGATAAGCCAATTACCCGCAAGCCACAAGAAGTGCGTATGGGTAAAGGTAAAGGTAACCTTGAATTCTACGCAGCGGTAGTAAAGCCAGGCCATATCATGTTTGAAATTGAAGGCGTAACGCCTCAAGTAGCACGTGAAGCTTTTGAACTTTGTGCGCAGAAACTGCCAATAAAGACCAAATTTATCACCCGTCATGATTATGCTGCCGAGTAATTGGTAACATAGATGACTAAGTGAAGAAACTATAAAAATATTTGTTAGTTGTTACGTGGTTTGTATTTGTAAATGAAATTGAACTTACAGCTAACTTCTGATTACTAACGACCAATTATTACTAAAATGGCAAAAGCAAAACAAGCGAAAGTTGACGATTATCGCTCGCTGGATGACCAGGCGCTGAATGAGAAGATAAGTGACGAGGAGTTGCGCCTGAAGAAATTACATTTCAGTCATGCAGTCAACCCAATTGAAAACCCGCTTACGATCCGTCACCTGCGCCGCGAACTGGCCCGATTGAAGACTGAGCAGCACAAAAGAGCTAAAGGTTTCTAACAAATTTATAGATGTCTGTTATGATTGAAAGAAAAAGCAGGAAAACCCGTATAGGTATCGTTAAGAGCAGCAAGATGGAAAAGACCATCACTGTTGCTGTAGAGCGTAAAATCAAGCATCCTTTGTACGGTAAGTTCCTAAAGAAGACAACCAGGTTTCATGCGCATGATGAACAGAATACTGCAGTTGCAGGTGATGTAGTGCGTATTATGGAAACCCGCCCGCTGAGTAAGACCAAAAGGTGGAGACTGGTAGAAATTATTGAAAAAGCCAAGTAACCTCATTTAAGATGATACAACAAGAATCCCGGCTCAATGTAGCCGATAACAGTGGTGCAAAGGAAGTGCTTTGTATACGCGTGTTAGGCAATTCGGGACAAGATTATGCCGGTATCGGGGATAAGATTGTAGTGACAGTAAAGGATTCCCTTCCGGGAGGCGCCATGAAAAAAGGCACTGTTTCCAAAGCCGTCATCGTACGCACTAAAAATAAATTGCGCCGTAAAGACGGTTCATACATCAGTTTTGATGATAACGCTGTAGTACTGCTCAACAATTCTGATGAGCCCCGTGGTACACGTATCTTTGGCCCGGTGGCCCGTGAACTGCGCGATAAAGGGTACATGAAAATTGTTTCCCTGGCACCTGAAGTATTGTAAAAAAAGTTGTACATTTGCAGCCCGTTAAGAAACGGGGCATACACAACGCTTAATTCATAGTAACTGTGAAAAAGAGATTTAAACCTAAGTTTAATATTAAAAAGGGTGACAACGTGGTTGTTATTACCGGTAACGATAAGGACCGTACCAAACCACGCAAAGTACTTTCCGTGCACCCGCTTGAAGCCCGCGTACTTGTAGAAGGCGTGAACATGGTAACCAAGCACCTGAAGCCCAATGCGCAGAACCCACAGGGTGGCATTGTGCAGGAAGAAGCTACCATACACATCTCTAACGTGATGCTGTTTGACGCTAAGACCAAGGCGCCAGCCCGCATCAAACGTGAGCGCAAGGATGGAAATTTTGTACGTATCTCTAAAAAGACAGGGGAGGTAATCAAATAATGGCAACGACTACATATATACCTCGTTTACAAACGAAATACCAGGAAGAAGTAATACCAGCTCTAATGAAGAAGTTTGGTTATACTTCGGTGATGCAATGCCCACGCCTGGTAAAGATATGCCTTAACCAAGGTGTTAAGGGTTCTGTATCTGACAAGAAGATGATAGATGATGCAGTAGGTGAAATGACGATGATCTCTGGTCAGAAGGCAGTACCTACATTATCTAAGAAGGATATATCTAACTTCAAGCTTCGTAAAGCAATGCCAATTGGCTGCCGCGTTACATTGCGCAGTGTAAGGATGTATGAATTCCTGGATCGTATGATCTCTATCACATTGCCACGTGTACGTGATTTCAAGGGTATCAATGATAAATCATTTGATGGCCGTGGTAATTATACTATGGGTGTTACTGAGCAGATCATCTTCCCTGAGATCAATATTGATAAGATAGCACGTATCAGCGGTATGGACATCACTTATGTGACTACTGCCAAAACAAATGAAGAAGCATTTGAACTGTTGAAAGAACTGGGCATGCCATTCAAAAGTCTTAAGAAAGATAACTAGTAATAATTGACAGATCCTGTTTGTAAAGGCAGGTGACCCAAAACATAAACAAACATAAATGGCAAAAGAATCAGTAAAAGCCCGCCAACGCAAACGCGAGCACATGGTTGCACAATATGCTGAAAAGCGTGCTGCCCTGAAAGCCGCAGGTGATTATGCAGGTTTGGATAAACTTCCAAAGAATGCAAGTCCTGTACGTTTGAAAAACCGTTGCCAGCTTACCGGCCGTCCGAGAGGGTATATGCGCCAGTTTGCAATGTGCCGTGGTATTTTCCGCGATATGGCGTTGGGTGGTATGATACCAGGTGTACGTAAAGCAAGCTGGTAATATTTAGTTTCAAGGTCAGTAGCAGGCTATATAATAGCTGTTATTGAAACCCGTAACAACATTTATTTACAAAACTTAAAAAGAAAAATGGTAACAGATCCTATAGCAGATTTCCTGACACGTATCCGTAACGCCCAGATGGCACGCCATCGTATCGTGGAAATCCCGGCTTCAAATGTTAAGAAGCGTATGACCGAAATTCTTTACGATAAAGGTTATATTCTGAAATACAAGTTTGAAGACGATAACAAACAGGGCCTTATTAAGATAGCGCTTAAGTATGATGGCCAGACTAAAGAACCTGCAATCAGGTCTTTGGAACGCGTAAGCCGCCCAGGTCTTCGCCAGTATGCTAAGCCAGCAGAAATACGCAGGGTACAGAATGGTTTGGGTATAGCTATCGTTTCAACTTCAAAAGGGTTGATGACAGATAAGGAAGCCCGCGCTACCAATGTTGGTGGTGAAGTGATGTGCTACATTTACTAGTTTTTAAAAGCAGAGGTGAACTTAGGTTTACCTCTGCTCTACATAAAGGTTCGAAGTGTGATACATTAAGCCGGTCCTATACCGGGCTGACCGATCAGCCTTCATTGATAACAAGTTAATAAAACAAGACCAGATGTCTCGTATAGGTAAAAAGCCGGTGACACTTCCAAAAGGTGTGACCGCGACAGTTAACTCAGCAAATGAGCTTACAATTAAGGGCCCTAAGGGCGAATTGAAACAAGCGATTGACCGCGATATTAAAGTTACTATTGAGGGTGCGGAGCTTTTGATAGAGCGTCCTACAGACCAGATCCGCCACAGGGCGTTACATGGTCTTTACCGTTCACTGGTAGCCAATATGGTACAGGGTGTAAACGAAGGTTTTGTTCGTACGCTTGAACTGGTAGGGGTAGGTTATCGTGCAGCCGTTGCAGGTCAGCAGATAGACATGGCTCTTGGTTTTTCCCACAATATTATCATTGATCTGCCTAAAGAAATTAAGGCATCAGCAGTAGCAGAAAAAGGTCAGAATCCACGCATCATACTTGAATCTATAGATAAACAATTGCTTGGCCAGGTGTCTGCAAAGATACGTGGGCTGCGTAAACCAGAACCGTACAAAGGTAAAGGTATCCGTTACGCCGGTGAGATTGTACGCCGTAAAGCAGGTAAGTCAGCAGGTAAATAATATTGATCATCACCTGGAACAACCGGGTGATGATTGTTTATATCTTTTAATAACAAATTCCGGTAGCCGGGAAGCGCAAGCAGCCTGAGCCCGTAAAAAACAAGTTAACATGGCATTAGATCAGAAAGTTGTACGTCGCCAAAAATTGCGCTGGCGTATACGCGCAAAAGTGAAGGGTGTTGCAAATAAGCCACGTCTTTCAGTTTTCCGCAGCAATAAAGATATTTATGTTCAGCTGATAGATGATGCTACAGGTACTACACTTGCATCAGCAAACAGCCGTGAAAAGGACATAGTTGCTATAGCAGGCAATAAGGTTGAAAAATCTGTATTAGTTGGTAAAGCAATAGCAAATAAAGCAAAGGCAGTAGGTATAGAAACAGCTGTTTTTGATCGTGGAGGTTACCTGTACCATGGCCGTGTAAAGGCTGTAGCAGATGGCGCACGTGAAGGTGGTCTGAAACTATAACAATATAATTTTAACTTTTTTCATATAATATAATGTCGAAAGCATATTTTAATCGCGTAAAAGCCGGGGATCTGGATCTGCATGAAAAGGTAGTATCTATCAACCGTGTGGTAAAGACTACAAAGGGCGGCCGTGCATTCAGCTTTTCAGCCCTGGTGGTTGTAGGTAACGGTAATGGCGTTGTAGGCCATGGTCTGGGTAAGGCCAAGGAAGTACAGGAAGCCATCACCAAAGGTATAGATGACGCTAAGAAGAACCTGATAAAAGTACCGGTTATGAATGGTACTATACCACATGACCAGTTGGCTAAAGAAGGCGCTGCAAAGGTGTTCATTAAGCCAGCTGCACATGGTACTGGTGTAATAGCAGGAGGCAGCATGCGTGCTGTGCTTGAAGCTGCAGGTATCACTGATATCCTGTCTAAATCTCAAGGATCTGCTAACCCGCACAACGTGGTAAAGGCAACCTTTACAGCATTAGGTATGCTTCGCGAACCTATACAGGTTGCCAGGCAGCGTAATGTGAATCTTAAGAAAGTATTTAACGGATAATATTTTTTAATAATTAAGGTTGACGAGTTTAACCTTTATTGACTGTATACAATCATGGCAAAAATTAAGATCACACAAGTAAAAAGCGGCATTGACCGTTCTGAGCGCCAGAAGCGTACGCTTGTAGCTTTAGGCCTGCGCAGGATGCTCTTCACTGTTGAAGTAGAAGCAACCCCGCAGATACTGGGTATGGTGGAAAAAGTACACCACCTGGTGAAAGTTGAAGAAGTAAACTAATTATTTATAATCAATTTGCGAGCGGTTTAACATTCCGCGCAAGTTCAAAAATGCTAATACAATGGAATTACATAATTTAAAGCCAGCAGCGGGAGCAACCCATAAAACAAAACGTATTGGCCGTGGTGAAGGTAGCGGACATGGTGGTACCTCAACAAAGGGTAACAAAGGTCAGCAGGCACGTACAGGTTATCAGTCTAAGAGAGGTCATGAAGGTGGCCAGATGCCTATACAGCGCCGTATGCCTAAGCGCGGTTTTATCAATCACTTCCGCGTTGACTATAAAGTGTTTAACCTGGGTCAACTGGATTTCCTTATTGAGAAATACGAACTGAAGGAATTTACTCCTGATGAGCTCTATATCAATGGTTTGATCAATCGCACTGATCTTGTTAAAATATTGGCTAATGGTGAGTTAAAAGCTAAAATTGCGTTTAAAGTTAATGCGGCTAGCGCAAAGGCTAAAGATGCAATAACAGCAGCTGGCAGCACAATAGAAATACTATAATAATTTTTACTGTATAAAAGACGCATTTGGTTAAATGCGTCTTTTATCGTTTATTCGCATTTCATACAGATTAACCTTAGTTCAGTGAAGAAACTTATCGAAACGCTTAAGAACATCTGGAGTATTGATGAACTCCGTAAGCGCATCCTATACACGCTATTACTTATTTTTGTCTATCGTGTAGGTTGTTATATAACATTGCCTGGTATCAATCCTAATTTATTATCACTTGGTGGTAGCACTGAAGGTTTGCTTGGTCTGTTCAATATGTTTGCAGGTGGTGCGTTCAGTCGTGCTTCCATTTTTGCATTGGGTGTTATGCCATATATCTCTGCGTCTATCTTTATGCAGCTTGCTGGCATCGTGATACCACAAGTTGCTAAAATGCAGCGTGAAGATAGCGGCCGTCGCAAAATCAATCAATACACACGTTACATCACTGTTCTTGTTACTGCCTTCCAGGCCAGCGCTTATGTTGCTTACCTGCGTAACCAAAGCGGCCCTGCAATAGTTCCTGAGTTTAATCCTTTCCTTTTCTGGCTTTCTACCGTTGTTGTACTCACTGCAGGTACATTGTTTGTAATGTGGATGGGTGAAAAAATAACAGATAAAGGTATAGGTAATGGTACATCGCTTATCATCATGGTGGGTATCCTTGCCCGTTTGCCGCACTCTGTATTGCAGGAGTTTAGCTACCGTAATATTGGTGGTGGTGGCGGACTGCTTATATTTCTGATAGAAATTGCAATATTTGTTGGGGTAATTATAGGCCTGATATTGCTTACGCAAGGTACACGTAAAATACCGCTTAACTATGCACGCCGTATAGTAGGCAGCACTAACCCTGCACGTGAAGTTTCTGGTTCAAGGGATTTTATACCGTTGAAAGTAAACTCAGCAGGTGTGATGCCAATCATCTTTGCGCAGGCCATTATGTTTATACCAGCTACTGTTGTTGGATTCACTAACAATGAAAATGCAGCAGGTTTTATAAGGGCACTATCTGATCATACCTCACTTTGGTATAACCTGATATATGCAGTGATGGTTATTGCATTCACTTATTTCTATACTGCCCTTATTTTTAACCCGACTGAAATGGCTGATAACCTGAAACGTAACAACAGTTTCATACCAGGTGTGAAACCTGGAGAGCCAACGGCTAACTACATTGCAACTATTATGGACCGTATTACCCTGCCTGGTGCATTCTTCCTGGCTATAGCTGGTATATTGCCTGGTATAGCAGCCTTACTTGGTGTAACCAGCGGTTTTGCATCGTTCTTTGGTGGTACATCAATGCTGATAGGTGTAGCTGTTATATTGGATACACTACAGCAGATAGAAAGCCATTTGTTGATGCGTCAGTACGACGGGTTGATGAAGACTGGTCGTATATCTGGCCGTACTGCTACTAATACAGGTACTGGTGTAGGTGTGTAATTAATTTTAACCGGATTTCTTTTTAATGATACATATAAGAACAAAAGACGAAATTGAATTAATCAGAAAAAGCGCTTTAATGGTAACTGCCACCTTAACCGAGGTGGCAGCTTTTTTAAAGCCAGGCATCACTACAGCGTCTGTTGATAAGATGGCTGAAACCTTTATAAGAGATAATGGTGGTGTGCCTTCCTTTAAAAATTATCATGGTTTTCCTGCTTCGCTTTGCATATCTGTTAATGAGACAGTAGTACATGGTTTCCCGAGTGACTACATTATCAAGGATGGCGATATTATTTCTGTTGACTGTGGTGTTTTCATGAATGAGTACCATGGAGACCACGCATATACTTTTGCTATAGGTGATGTGAAACCTGAAGTTTTGAAACTGTTGCAGGTTACTAAGGAATCTTTGCACAGGGCCATATTTCAAGCTCGTGAAAATAACAGGGTAGGGGATATCTCCTTTGCAGTTGAAAATTATACAGCTAAAGAACATAGCTATGGTGTGGTACGTGAGCTGGTGGGGCATGGAGTGGGGCGTAAGTTGCACGAAGACCCACAGGTACCTAACTACGGCCGCCGTGGCGATGGCAAGCGCTTAAAAGAAGGTATGGTATTGGCCATTGAACCTATGATTAACCTGGGTACACGTGAAGTACAAACTCTTGAGGATGGATGGACAGTAGTAACAGCGGACAGGAAGCCATCTGCTCACTTTGAGCATACCACAGTGGTGCGTAAAGGTCGTGGTGAAGCATTATCTAATTTTGCCCCTATAGAGGCGGCTGAGGCCAAGAATACTGAGTTGAATAGTAGCCATAATCCGCAGCCTGAAAAGACTGCCGAATAGCTACACTTGCAATAATAGTATTGTCGGACCCATCCTTATGAATATGCGTAAGGATGGGTTTTTATTGTTTCTTCTTTTTTGTTGCCTTTAGGTATCACAAAGCTTTTATTGTACGCTATATCCTCCCCAGTATTTTAGCACCATCTCCAGCTGCCTTCTTTGAAGGCACTACCAGTTGTTATTAGTTTGATATCTGATTGATAAATTAGGTTTATTGCTTCGACATTTAACCGGAAGGTACACCCACACTTTTAGCTTTCTCTTGGTTCGTTTATTTCTGTAATAGCTTCCATTCTGTCATTTTTTACATCTGCTTCCGGAAATAATTCTAGTTGGCATAAAATTTTCATGCCTATAGGTATAAGAACAAAACATGAAGAAAGCAATAGTGATTGGTGCGACAGGTTTAGTAGGTCTTCAGTTGGTGCAGTTGCTATTACGAAATTCCAGTTTTAATGAAGTGGTGATTTTTGTACGCACAAGCTCCCGAATACAAAATGCTAAATTAACAGAGCATGTGGTTGACTTTGATGAGCCAGAACAATGGAGAGCGCTTGTGACAGGTGATGTGCTTTTCTCGGCTATGGGCACAACTTTAAGAAGTGCGGGAAGTAAGGATGCCCAGTATAAGGTAGATTATACTTACCAGTACGAGACGGCAGCAATGGCAGCTGATAATGGGGTACCGGTGTATGTATTGATCTCTGCTGCGGGATCAGATCCGCGTGCGAAGTTGTTTTATTCCCGTATGAAGGGGGAGTTGGAGCGAGCTGTTGAACGGCTAGCATTTGACAGTATAAACGAAATAAGACCAGGGATACTGAGCGGCCATAGAAAAGATCTAAGAATAGGGGAGCAAGTAGGTATTGCGATCATGAAAGTGGTAAGTATGTTGCCGGGATTGCAGAATCTGAGACCTATACCGGGCAAGACGGTAGCTATGGCTATGCTTAATGCCGCCACATACAATAAGCCTGGGATACATAAATATACACTTGGGGAAGTATATACACTTGCTGGTTATAACCAACCGGATTATAAGCCCGCTATGGGGTAGATATATCAGGGATCTGAGGTGTGGCTATTTTATTTTTTTTATTGTAAAAGAGAATAATAGATAAGCCGGCCAACATCATAAATACAGCAATGATCTCTGCCTGAGTAGGTTTAATAAATCCCCAATTATATTTTGAATTGACCCGGATGAGCTCTACAAAAAAGCGTTCTATACCGTTAAGTATAAGGTATATACCAAACAGATGTAATGGTTTGGTGATCTTTTTGCGAATGCCCCAAAGTACAAAGAACAAGATGATACATACAAAAGACTCATAAATGGGGGTAGGGAATACGCTTACGGGGAGCACATGGCAATAACGGCCTATGCAACCGGCAATAGCCATTCCGTCGTCGTTTACGTTGTGCGGATAATTCATACCGAACAACCATTGCGGGAAACCATGCCAGCCCGCAAAAAAAGTATGTGGCTGGTTGCCGATCATGCGTGTAGCATATTCGGCATCGGCAGGGGTTACAGATGGCCTCAATACACCATCGGGGCTGCTTACATAAGCTGTGTTATAAATTCCCCAATCGCCATCTCCTGCTATCTGGCAACCCAGGCGGCCTACACCATAAGCCAACATGAGACCTGGTGCAGCAGAATCGCACATGTACTGAAACGGTATTTTGTGTTTGAGAGTATAATAGTAAAGCGCAATAGTTGCTACGATAAGGCCACCATAAAATGTAAGACCACTACTACTGAAAATACTACCTATAGGATCGCGCAAAAAATCGTCCCAGGTTTCAAATGCGTTGAAGATCTTGGCCCCAGCAAAACCACCTGCTGCCGCGATCAAAACGATCTCAAACATACGCTGGTATGGATGCATTAACATCGTTTTTGTTTCTGGTTCTGGCAGTGCCTGCTTTTTTACTTCTGCATATTTAAGATACCCCAATACCAGGCCTGCAACTATACCCCAAAGAGGTGTGCCTTCTATAGAAAAAAGATACCCGAGCGGATTAGGGGCAATATCGTGAAAATGACCAAAGAGACCACCTACTTTAAATCCAATAAGAAATCCTCCTAATGCCGACCATAGGAAATCATAAATGGTAGCATGCCTACCCACCAACACTTTTATATATTCAGGGCTCAGGAAGCCTTGTTTTTCTTTCCGTTTCAGCTCGCTGCTGGTGGTCCATGCTGCGCCAACAAACGACAGCATAACGATAAAACCAAATGTTTTAAAAATGCTTAACCAATCGGGTATAGCTGTGCCAAAGAGACGCTCAAATAAAATCTGAAAATCGGGATACATACGGTGTAAAAGTAAGTGCTTTATACTAAACGCGGAAGAAATAGAGTAAAGGAGAAAATATGGGGTAAACTCATATGCATTTTGTAATAGTCATCGCAATTGAATTTATAATTTGCAAGCATAGGCTTATTAGCGTTACGATCGTTAAATATGATTATAAAGATGATGTAAGCCAAGAAACAATATCCCTTGTTGAAAGGAACAACTGTATTGATCGTTGTCTTGAGGGACAAAAAACTATAATATTGTACTTAATTAATATATTTAACCCAAAGTATCAAGCTGTTTTTATCTTTCGTAAGGACCTTTGCATTTTTAAGTTGATAATATGGGTAGTGATGAGCCCCGCAGAGGCTACATATGCAAGCCAATGGATAGCATCTTCAAAAATAATTGCAGTTGTAAGCACTGCCCAAAAGAACCAAAAAGACACTTTGATGTTCCTTGACAGAGCATGAGATGAAGAGTGGAAAACAGCAATAAAGCTTATGACCAGAAAAAAATAATCGAGCATGCCCCACCAAGATGGTAACGTGTAAATGGTGTGGTTACTCCACCAGACCTTAAGTACAAAAGCCAAAGGTACTATCATGCAATGTATCATGCACAATACTGCACTTGCTATTCCCAGGCGATCGGAACCTATTATGTGTTTATGTGATGACATTGTTTATGCAACAGAGTTGCAAATGTAAGCATAAAGCAACTCTGTTGCATCTATATTCATTATCTTTGCATCAATATTATGAATGCTGCACAAGAAATAAAGGATAAAGGGCTGAAAGTGACAACAGCACGAGTGAAGGTGCTGGATATATTGCAACCAGATGGATTGGCTCTAAGCCACATGGAGCTGGAGCCTATGCTTGGGAAAATAGACCGGATAACCTTGTACCGCATTCTTAATGATTTTGAAGAAGTGGGCCTGGTGCATAAAGTAATAGACATTGATGGAGTGACCCGATTTGCTTTATGCAAGCATAACTGCACTACACATCACCATAACGATAACCACCTGCATTTTAACTGTACTGCCTGCCATAAAATGTATTGCATGGATAACCTGCCTGTGACAGCTGTAAACTTACCCAAAGGGTTTAAGGCTACCGGGCAAAGTACTATTATTTACGGGCTGTGTAGTGGCTGTAACTAAAAGAGTATGTCTTCGCTTTTGCGTTTAAAGATGCAGAAATACCAACCACCACGTATGCCAAACAATACATCAAGCCGTTGCTTAGTATCGGGACGCATAACATCAAATAGGTAATCGCGACGGTCTTGTGTGGAGGCTAGCATTACATCGGGCCCTATGTGAAAGTTAAGCAAACCGCTTTTTGCGAAATAAGAATATTCAATGCTTTCCTCAATAAACAAGCCGTTTGTAAGCCTGTCATATCCTTTTTGGTACGTAGTATTAAGAGCCGGGACACCGTCAGGGTTATTGATCTGGATTTTATGCTGAATGAAACCCACAGTTGTCATAAACAATACTCCGTTGTCTTTACTTCGCTTGGAGGTGTTCACTATTTTACCAGCCTGTAAGCCGATCATGTACCCGCGCTCATTGGTAGGAATGGTAACACGGGCACCGCTTTCAGTAATGAATTCACCGTATTTGTCCTTTAAATTAATCATAAAGGAATCGGGGTGAACCTGAGCACCAAAAATGAAGTCGGCCTTGACACCAAACATCCAATTGGCTTTGGTTTTATATAAAACAGACGGGCCAATGCGACTACTAAGCCCGAATTCCTTGGCCATATCTGCCGCCGGAATATCAAAATTTCCATTTGCCCCTATTATCCAGCCCTTATGTGTTTCAGCAACCTTTACTGTACCAAACAGATCGTCTTGCTGCGCAAGGGCAGCAGAGCCTGTACATAGCAGGCATATAAAAACGGCAATGAAAACAGACTTCATTCTTTAAAGACAAATTGTAGCGGTGAAGTTAGCAAATAATATAACTTAACGATGAGGTCTCAACCTTTTTGTGGTGTTAAACAATACGCAAAGCTTTGACGAATGCAGGGTATGACGTAGGTTTGCAAACATTAAAATTAAGAGATGCGAAATTTGCAAATGGTTGACCTTAAAAGTCAATACCAAAAGATAAAATCTGAAGTGGATGCAGGCATAAGCCAAGTGCTGGAAAGCGCTGCCTTTATTAATGGACCAGATGTGCAGCACTTTGCCAAGGAGCTGGCTGCCTACCTGGGTGTAAAGCATGTAATACCTTGCGCTAATGGCACCGATGCGCTACAGATAGCCCTTATGGCACTGGGGTTAAAACCAGGGGATGAGGTGATAACAGCATCGTATACTTATATAGCAACAGTAGAAGTTGTGGCTTTATTGCGCCTAAAGCCAGTATTTGTGGATGTGGATGCAGATACCTTTACCATGAATATTGATGCGGTAAAGAATGCGATAACACCCAATACGAAGGCAATAATACCGGTGCACCTATATGGGCAGAGCGCCAATATGGAGCCGCTGCTGGCACTTGCAAAAGAATATAATATACCTGTAATAGAAGATAATGCACAAGCGATAGGGGGGACTTACACTTTCTCTAACGGCGAGACTGTGAAGACAGGAACAATGGGCATAGTAGGTTGTACTTCTTTCTTCCCTTCTAAAAACCTTGGCTGCTATGGTGATGGTGGTGCGATGTTCACCAACGATGATGAACTGGCCGAAAAGCTGAAAATGGTAGCCAATCACGGCCAAAAGGAACGTTACTACCACGAAGTGGTGGGAGTGAATAGTCGCTTGGACACTATACAAGCCGTGGTGTTACGTGCTAAATTAAAGCACCTGGATGAATACTGTGCAGCACGCAGTGCAGTTGCGGATTATTATGATGCTGCTTTTAGTGTTAACCCCAACATTGTAACCCCTTACAGAGCTCCTTATTCTTATCATGTGTTTCATCAATACACCTTACAACTTAAAAATGTAAGCAGGGACGAAGTACAGAAAAAGCTGGCGGAAAAGGGCATACCATCCATGATATACTATCCGGTACCATGCCACAAACAAAATATGCTGAAAGAATTTGGCAGCGATCAATATCAACTACCGGTAACAGATATGCTGCAGGATTGCGTGATATCACTGCCTATACATACCGAATTTAAGGAAGAAGACCTTGCGTTCATTACACAAAATTTCCTGAAAATAATAAATCAATTGTCGTAATGATTGTACATACCACCCCGCTGGAAGGATTGCTGATACTGGAACCGAAAGTGCATAAAGACGATAGAGGGTATTTTTTTGAAAGCTACAATAAACAGGTTTTTGAACAGGCAACTTCTTTTGCAACCAACTTTGTACAGGATAACCAGGCACGATCTGTAAAGAATGTGCTGCGTGGGCTGCATTACCAAAATAACCCGACTGCACAAACCAAGTTATTGCGTGTATTAGAAGGGGGAATATGGGATGTTGTTGTGGATATACGCAAAAACAGCAAAACATACGGACAATGGTATGGTGTGGAGCTTACAGCAGAAAATAAATTACAGTTCCTGGTGCCTAAGGGTTTTGCACATGGCTATTCTGTGCTTACAGATACAGCGGAAGTTTTCTATAAATGCGATAACCTGTACGATAAGAGTACGGAAGGAGGTGTATATTATGCAGATCCTTCACTGAATATAGACTGGAAGGTAGATATGAATCTGGCCTTAGTATCTGAAAAAGACAAGGCACAGCCGCTATTAAAAGACTCGAACAGTCAGTTCTAATACCAAATTGAATGAAAAACTCCCGGCCATACTTAATAGCCGGGAGTTTTCATTAATGGACACATATTATACTTTCAAAGCCCTAAGCTTTCATGTTTATAAACTGTAGTGGTTGTTCCAGATCTGATGAACGGCAGAGTTGAATTACATCTTGCAGGTCATCAATTTTTTTAGCTGTCACACGTATTATATCGTCCATGATAGCCGCCTGAACCTTTAAGCCACTGTCTTTTATCAGCTTCACTATTTTCTTTGCAAAATCCTTGTCTATCCCGTTTTTTACAGGAACGTTTTTCTTCAGGAACTTGCCCATGCCACTAGGTTCTTTGGTGAGGTCGAAACTGCTTGCTTCAAGCCCCTGGCGCATAGCTTTGGTAATTACTACATCCTGCACCTGCTGCAGCTGCATATCGCTTTCCACCTCAAGAGTGAGTATCATATCTTTCTTGTTCAGGTCGAGCACAATGTGCTTTCCCTTGAAGTCGAAACGATTGTCAATTTCCTTTTTGGCTATGTTTATTGCGTTATCTAAAGTTTGCAAGTCAACCTTGCTTGCGATATCAAAAGAGGGCATATTATATTGGTTTGTTACAAATTCTTACTAAAGGTACATAGGGTATGACACATAAGCAATACATTCTATAAGCTATGTGTAAACTTCCTAATCATGTTTAAGAAAGCTGCTGTTCGAGGGCCAGGATCTGTTCAAAAACTTTGTCATAAGCTTTTGTCAGTTCCTCTACTTTCACAACATGTTTGCGGTATTGTTCATCCAGTTTTGCAAACTTATCCCTATCTGTATAAAGGGAAGGATCGGCCAGCTTAGCTTCCAGCTCTGCTTTCTCTTTAGTGGCCTTATTCATGTCTGCCTCCAGTTGTTCGAACATGCGCTGCTGTTTTTGATGTTCCTTTTTAAGGTTTTTTATTTCAGCATCATTTACCGGTACCTGTTTTGTTTCTTTTTTTTCGACAGGTTTAGGTTTGGCAACTGCCGCAGGTTCGCTGGCGGCAGCTTGTTCGCGCTTCAATTTATCTTGCTGATATACCACCCACTCATCGTAACTACCTACAAATTCTTTTATTTCGCCACCTTCTATGCTCCATATTTTGTTTGCAGTTCTGCTTATAAAATACCTATCGTGCGAAACAAGAATAAGAGTACCGGTATATTTGTTAAGCGCTTCTATGAGCATCTCCACACTCTGCATATCCAAGTGGTTGGTAGGCTCATCGAGCATTAAGAAATTGCCCTTTGCAGCAATGGTTTTAGCCAAAGCTACTCGTGCTTTTTCGCCCCCGCTTAGTACTTTTATTTTCTTAAATACATCGTCGCCACTGAACAAGAAGCAACCGAGGAGTTGCCTTAGTTCCAATTCAGTTTTACCGCTGCGGCACTGTTTTAATTCTTCGAGGATCTCAAATTCTACATTCAGCGATTCTAACTGATGCTGTGCATAGAAGCTTTCTTCTACATTATGGCCCCATTTACGCTCACCCTCAAAGGTTTCAACGCCTGCTATTATACGCAATAAGGTAGATTTCCCCTTTCCGTTTGCACCTATCAATGCTATTTTATCGCCTCGTTCTATTTCTGCATTTGCACTATCGAGTATGCTGAGCTCACCAAAATTCTTATCAATGCCTGTAAGTGTACAAACTACCTTACCTGGAATCTTTGCGACATCAAAGTTGATGTTCATGGTTGGCATTGATGAATCGGGAGATTCTATCTTGTCCAGTTTATCCAACCGTTTCATGGCACTCTGTGCCTGTGCTGCCTTAGATGCCTTGGCTTTAAAGCGCTCGATGAAGCGTTCCTGCTGGCGTATGTAGTTCTGTTGGTTTTCAAACTCGCGCTGCTGCATGTCCATGCGCTCTACCTTTTCTTTCTGGAAGAAAGTGTAGTTACCACTGTATTGATACAGATCGCGCTGCCATACTTCAACAATCTTAGTCACCATACGATCGAGGAAGTAACGATCATGCGACACAATAACCACACTGCCGGGATAACCTATCAAATAACGCTCCAGCCACTCAATAGACGGCAAGTCCAAGTGGTTGGTAGGTTCATCGAGCAGGAGTAACTCGGGCTGTTGCAGCATCATTTTTGCCAGTAGCACCCGCATACGCCAACCACCGCTATAAGTATTGTAAGGACGTTGTAAGTCTGTTGTTGAGAAACCGAGCCCTTCCAGTACTTCTGCCGTACGGTGTTCCATTTCATAGCCACCTGCCACTTCAAAATCGTGCAGGGCATGGCTATAGTCGTCGAGGAGTTTTTCATCATCTGGTTTAGTTTCCAGATTATGAAGGATGCGTTCCATCAACTTTTCAATTTCATGTGCCTTTTCGAAGGCTTGCATGCCTACCTTTAATATGCTATCATCGGTAGAAAAACTTAAAAGATCCTGGTTAAAGAAGCCTAATGTTACATCTTTTGGCTTATTTATGACACCGGACTCGGGCGTATAGGCTCCGGTCATTAATCTTAGAATGGTGGATTTTCCTGCTCCGTTACTGCCTACGAGTCCTATTCTTTCGCCTGTACCTATCTGCCAGCTTGCATCTTCAAGTATTGGCCTTGAGCCAAATGAAAATGATAAATTTTGTAATGAGATCAACATGATGCAACAAAATTACGTTCCTTGTGTTTAGCATGATACGTTCCTGTATTTTTGCTACAAATTTTTTTTATTTATGCGCTTCATATATCTGTTCTTAGCATGTGCAATTGGCCTTATGGCATGCAACAATACCCCTAATAAAACAGCATCTATAGATGATACACTGAATAAAACAATTGCTGCTGCCGAAAAGCTACCTGTTAGTGCACTTAATGACAATGGTACACAGACCTTGCTTGAAGTAGTGAATAAATACTATGACGTGAAGAATGCATTGGTAGCTATCGATGCTCGTCGGGTGGACAGTTCTGCCCATAAATTGGTAATTGCCGCAGACAGCCTGAAGGCATTATTGCAAAAAGATAAAACACAGCAGCAACTGCTGCCATATACAGATACAATATTAATGACGGCAAAGGCTATAACAGGCAGCAAGGATGCTACTTGCGAGGCACAGCGTGTGCCCTTTAGTAAATTATCGGATGCATTTTTTGTGCTGTTGCAAAAGGTGCAACTGAAGAATGCCCATGTGTACCTGGAGCATTGCCCTATGGCCCTGAATGAAAAAGGCGCTAACTGGCTGAGTGATGAGAGCGAGATAAAGAACCCTTATTTTGGAAAGAAGATGCTGGAATGTGGTGATGTTGAGGATTCTTTAAAATAAAGCTAGAGATGTATATCCGGTTTTGTGGACGGCTGCCCTTATTAATAGGTTTGATATTAATGCTTGCCACCAGTGCATACGCACAAAAAAAGGTGACATTGAGCGGGTATGTACATGATGGTGCCACCGGAGAATTGCTGATAGGTGCCACTGTATTTATTAAAGAAGCCAATCAGGCTGCACAAACCAATAATTACGGGTTCTATTCTATATCTGTACCTGCAGCTACTTATGCTGTTAGCTTTGCCTATGTTGGCTTTACTACTCATACCGAAAAGCTGGAAATGGTAGATAGCAAGACGTTGAATGTGGATCTTGCAAACCAGAACGTTATTAAAGAAGTTGAGATATCTGCAAGGAAGGATGAGAACGTGAAAAACACGGAGATGGGTACCACAAAGCTGTCTATAGAACGGATAAAGACATTGCCTGTGCTGTTTGGAGAGGTGGATATACTGAAGACGCTGCAATTGCTGCCAGGCGTACAATCGGCAGGGGAAGGTAACGCTGGTTTTTATGTACGTGGTGGTGGGCCGGACCAAAACCTGGTTTTGCTGGATGAGGCCGTTGTTTATAATACTGGTCATTTGTTTGGTTTTTTCTCTGTTTTTAACTCTGATGCTGTAAAAGATGTGACCCTAATAAAAGGTGGGGCTCCTGCGAACTATGGTGGGCGCCTATCATCGGTGGTAGATGTGACGATGAAGGATGGTAACAACAAGGAGTTTCATGCAGAAGGGGGTATTGGGCTGATAGCATCACGATTGACGCTGGAAGGGCCGCTAAAGAAGAATAAAGGCTCATTTCTGCTGGCGGGAAGGCGTACGTATATAGACGTACTTACCAAACCCTTCCTGAAAGGGAACCTAGCCGGTAGCGGATACTATTTTTATGACCTTAACCTGAAGGCTAACTATACGTTTTCTGATAGGGATAAAGTGTTTCTGAGCGGGTATATGGGGCTGGATAAGTTCAATTATGAAAATTCGACAGGTACATTTAAGGCCGATATACCCTGGGGTAACAAGACAGCTACCCTGCGCTGGAACCACCTGTTCAGCGATAAAATATTTGTGAACACGTCTGTTATTTATAATGATTACAATTTTGCTTCGAGCTTCAATCAGAACTTGTTTGCTATAAAGTTATCGTCTGGGATAAAGGATTATAATGCCAAGAGCGACCTGGATTACTACACCACATTTCACCATCATTTTAAAGCAGGGTTCAACTATATATACCACACGTTTACTCCCAACCAGGTTTCGGGTGAGGTAGATACTACGGTGTTGCGGCCTAATAACGCCTTGATAAAATACGCCCATGAGGCAGGCGCATATATAATGGATGATTTTGACCTGACGCCGTGGCTGCGGGTGAATGCCGGCATACGTTACTCGTGGTTTGGACAAGTAGGGCCATATACCCGTTACATATACAACCTGAATGGTGTGAAGACCGATAGTACAGCCTACAGCAGCGGACAACTGGTGAAGAGCTATGGCGGCTGGGAGCCGAGACTAAACCTGCGTTTTGAGCTTAATGAGGCATCGAGCATAAAGGCTAGTATTGCCAAAACCTACCAATATATACACTTGCTGAGCGACAACGGTACTACATTGCCTACCGATGTGTGGGTGCCCAGTACCTATATAGTACAACCTGAAATAGCCTGGCAGTATTCGGTAGGGTATTTCCGCAACTTCCTGGATAATAAGCTGGAAACCTCTGTGGAAGTATATTATAAGGACTTGCAGAACCAGATACAATATAAGGAAGGGTACACCCCCAACTCACTGATAGACCCTGAACAGGAGTACGTATTTGGCAGTGGCAAGGCCTATGGGGCTGAGTTTTTTATTAACAAGACACAAGGCAAGTTTACCGGCTGGATAGGGTATACGCTGGCGTATACCAATCTCACCTTCCCGGCACTTAATAATGGACAAACCTTCCCAGCGAAGTACGACCAGCGACATGATGTGTCTATAGTAGGCTCTTACCAATATAGTAAGAAATGGACCTTCTCTTCTGTGTTTGTGTTTGGCTCGGGTACTACTATTACTTTGCCCAGCTCTTTTTATTTTATAAATAATAACCTGGTACAGCAGAACGGGAAATTAAATGGTTTCAGGCTTTTCCCGTATGACCGCCTTGATGTTTCGGCTGTTTATACCCCACAGCATGCAAAACCTAAGAAATGGGAGGGGAGCTGGGCATTTAGCATCTACAATGTATATGACCGGCACAACCCCTACTTCCTATATGTGAACCAGACTGGTACAGTGAATAGTCCGGGTGGGATAAAGTTGCAGGTGATAGAGGTGTCCATTTTTCCTATCATACCGAGTATTACATACAATTTTAAGTTTTAAATGCCCGGTTTTTGTCTTGAACAGGATTATTGGATTGCAAGATGGACACGATTTGCTGTGACGGTGTGAGGTTACAGTCGCGAGGCTAACCCTTCCGCCCTTTCGGGCATTTTCCCTTAGAAGAGAAGGAATTCGGGTTTTATTGCGGAATGCCCGAAAATGCTCGATTTTTTGTCTTGAACAGGATTATTGGATTGGAAGATGGACACGATTTGTTGACGATTTGTTGTGACGGTGTGGGGTTACAGTCGCGAGGCTAACCCTTCGCCCTTTCGGGCATTTTCCCTTTAAAAGGGAAGGTATTCCAGTTTTATTTCGGAATGCTCGATTTTTTGTCTTGAACAGGATTATTGGATTGCAAGATGGACACGATTTGTTGTGACGGTGTGAGGTTACAGTCGCGAGGCTAACCCTTCGCCCTTTCGGGCATTTTCCCTTTAGAAGAGAAGGAATTCGGGTTTTATTGCGGAATGCCCGAAAATGCCCGATACTGGGCATTGGGATTTTCAGGTAAAACGCTTTGTGGTGGCTGATTTAGGCTAAAATGCCTGATGATTGGTCTTGAACAGGATTACTGGATTGGAAGATGGACACGATGTGTTTTGTGGCAGTGTAGGGTTCCAATTGCGAGGCTGATCCTTCCGCGCTATCGGGCACCTTCTCTTTTGTCTTGAACAGGATTACTGGATAGCAAGATGGACACGATATGTTTGGGATCTTATAGGGTTTCAGTCGGAATGCCCGAAAATGCCCGATACTGGGCATTGGGATTTTCAAGTGAAACGCTTTGTGGTGGCTGATTTAGATTGAATGCCCGATGATCTGTGAAAAAATGAAATGCCCGATTGTAGGTAATCCAGGCAAAATATAAGAGGCGAGAATAGATCCCGCCCCTTATAAGATAATATTGATCGTTACCTGTTATTCTTAATTTACAGCAGGCTCAAGTGCAACCCGGATGCGCTGTTCTATTTCTTCCATTACTTCAGGATTGTCGTTGAGGAAGGTTTTTACTGCATCGCGACCTTGTCCTATTTTGCTATCGCCATAGCTGAACCATGAACCGCTTTTCTGGAGGATGGCCAGTTCTACGCCCATGTCAATCACTTCGCCTACTTTGCTGATACCTTCGCCGAATATGATATCGAACTCGACCTGGCGGAATGGAGGAGCCACTTTGTTTTTTACCACCTTTACGCGTGTGCGGTTACCGCTGGCAACATCGCCATCTTTTATCTGGCTTACACGGCGGATATCTAAACGTACTGATGAGTAGAATTTAAGCGCATTACCACCGGTAGTAGTTTCCGGGTTACCGAACATGACACCTATTTTTTCGCGGAGCTGGTTGATGAATATGCAGCAACAGCCTGTGCGAGAGATAGTAGCGGTGAGTTTACGTAACGCCTGGCTCATAAGCCTTGCCTGAAGGCCCATTTTGCTTTCGCCCATTTCTCCTTCCAGTTCGGCCTTAGGCACCAAGGCTGCAACGGAATCAATAACTACTACGTCAACTGCGCCAGAGGAGATCAGACGATCTGCGATTTCGAGCGCCTGCTCGCCATAGTCGGGCTGAGAGATGATGAGGTTATCGACATCTACGCCCAATTTGCGGGCATAGTTACTATCAAAAGCATGCTCAGCATCTATTATTGCGCAGATACCACCTTTTTTCTGCGCTTCTGCCATGGTATGTATGGCTATGGTTGTTTTACCGGAAGATTCCGGACCGTATATTTCAATAACACGGCCGCGAGGCAGGCCACCTACACCCAAAGCTACATCGAGACCCAGGGAGCCGGTGCTGATAACGTCCATTTTTTCCCTTTGCTTGTCGCCAAGCATCATCACTGATCCCTTTCCATAATCCTTCTCGATCTTATCAAGCGCCAGTTTAAGCACTTTTAATTTGTCGTCTGCTGCCATTGTCTATTATTTATATTTCTATTTATATTTCTCGATCTAATAAGCAAATATACAGCTATCCGTTGTGCCCGTGCACAGGGTGAGTGACAAGATATCCACATTTTTGATAAACAGAAAAGCCGCTCTGGGAGCGGCTTTTGAAAGAATATTGCAATAAAATGTGGTTAGATCTTGAAGTGACTGAACGCTTTGTTAGCTTCGGCCATACGATGGGTGTCTTCTTTTTTCTTGAAAGCACCACCTTCACCTTTTGCTGCTGCTACGATTTCTGCGGCAAGCTTGTCGGCCATGGTTTTACCATTCCTGTCGCGAGCAAAACGGATCAGCCATTTCATGCTGAGTGATATTTTGCGGTCAGGGCGTACTTCGCTAGGTATCTGGAAGGTAGCACCACCAATACGGCGGCTACGAACCTCAACTGCAGGAGTAATGTTTGACAATGCGCGTTTCCACACATCATAACCAGCTTCACTGGTAATAGTGCCTACTTTATCCAGCGCATCGTAGAACAGACCCAGAACTATAGTTTTATTACCACCCCACATAAGGCAGTTAACAAAACGGGTTACGTTCTTGTCGTTGAACTTAGGATCTGGTGCTAATGGTAATTTTTTAGCTTGTGCCTTTCTCATCGGTAACGAATGACTTTAATATCTTTATTAATTAATTATTTTTTCTTAGCTGCTGGCGCTGCTGCACCTTTTTTGGCTTTCTTAGTACCATACTTAGAGCGGCTCTGTTTACGGTCTTTTACACCCGCAGTATCCAGTGCGCCACGCACTATATGATAACGTACACCCGGAAGATCCTTAACACGACCACCACGGATAAGCACGATAGAGTGCTCCTGAAGGTTGTGGCCTTCACCCGGGATGTATGCAATGACTTCAAGCTTGTTGGTAAGGCGAACCTTAGCCACTTTACGAAGCGCTGAGTTTGGTTTTTTAGGCGTTGTTGTGTATACGCGGGTACACACACCACGACGTTGCGGACATGCGTCCAAAGCCCTTGACTTTGACTTAGCCCTTATTTGCTGACGACCTTTACGTACTAGTTGTTGTATTGTAGGCATTTGCTTACCGTTAATAAAAAATTAATGGAGTGCAAAGGTAACATTAGTTATTAAACTAACAAAAAAAATTCAAATAATTATTGAATGTGAATCTGCGTAATGATATTTTAATAACTGCAGGTACCCTGGCAGTGTTTGAGAGCGCGAAAGTATGCTTTATTTATTTAGGTGCCAAAGTCTTTTATCATTGAATTTATTATTCTTTGTTTAAATGATTTTTATCCGTATTTTATTGAGAATTAGCTTTATGAGGGATTGCGGCAATAGTAAATTGGCTTTTAATGTATTGCTATAAGCCCTTGCATTAAGGTTGAAACAAAAAAGATAAAGGACCAATGAAGGAAATGAGAGCGCCTATTCCACACCCTTTTGCGAGATTGTGGTATAGATATAAACTGCTGGTTGAACGTGAAACCAGGAGCATGACTAAAAGCGTTGGAGATATTACCTACTGGAGGGATAGGTTGTTTACAAGCTTTATTACCTATCTGATACCAACGTGTTTTATAGCACTGGTGCCGTGCTTAGTGATCTCTTTTGAGAATGGGTATTTCTTTATTGGAATATTTGATATTGTTGTACTGTGCTCTATTGTTCTAATTGCACTAAACAAAAAGTTATCGCTTTTATTCCGGAAACTTTTTGTGGTCTCTACATTATATAGCCTCGCGGTTATTTTATTAGTCAATTTAAGTTTGACAGGCCCGGGGACAATCTATTTATTGGCAGTAAGTGTATTAGCTACAGTTTTCTTACCCAAGCAATATGCTTATGCCTCTGTAGTTGTCAATTTGCTTATATGCTGCGGTTGCGCGTTTGTTATTGAATTTGATTTTTTCCATTCGCCCCTTGCAAAAGACTATCCTTTAGGAGTTTGGGTTGCTATTTCGTCTAACCTGATATTTTTGAGTTGGATGCTCGTTTTACTGATCAGCAATGCTATTGAGGGGTTGAAGCAAACCATAATCAAAGAATTTCAACTAAGAAAGGAATTGCAGATTGAAGTGGCAGAAAAGGCACAATACGGTAAGGAATTAAAAGAATCTGAAACGCAATATAAAAGTTTGTTCTTTCTGAATCCTGCCCCCATGTGGGTGCTGGATATTGAAACCCTAAAGCTATTGCAGGTGAATGATGCTGCTATTAAAAGCTATGGTTATACGAAAGAAGAATTTCTTTCCCTGACCATAATGGATATCAAAATGGAAGAAGACAGGGATGAACTTCAAAAGGATATTGAAACTGCAATAGCTACCGATGCACCTTTAACTGTAATTACGCAACATCGCCGCAAAAACAAGGAGCAATTTCATGTTGAGGTGATACTTAATGCTATTCTTTTTAAAGGCAAGGAAGCTACATTGGTGATTGCCCGTGATATTTCCCAACAGGTGGATTATGTAAAGACAATACAAGACAAGAATGATAAGCTACGTGAAATTGCTTTTATACAATCTCACCTTGTAAGGGCACCATTAGCCAAAATTTTAGGACTAGTAGATCTGATCACTATTGGCATAGATGAAAAAGCGGACCCTGAATTATTACATTGCCTTGACCAGTCGGCAAAAGAGCTGGATGAAATAATACGATCCATCAGTAAGAAAACAGAAAGTATAATGTAGGAGATATTCTGGCTTATCCACTCGTTATGAAATTACTTGTATTTTCGTTTGGATGTCAAATGAAACACCAAACAAGCGGAGTAACTATATAATAGCCGGCGGACAGGATGGGAAAAGTCGCCTGAATGTACTTGCGGAGGTGCTATATCTACATACCAGGGCTTTGCTGGAAGCTAAAGGTTTATTGCCGGGTATGCGTTTGCTGGATGTGGGATGTGGCGGAGGGAATGTGGCCATGATGACAGCGAGACTTGTGGGGCCTACGGGTAGTGTAACAGCTATAGATTTTGATAGAGAAATAATAGCGCTTGATCAGCAGGATGTTGTTGCTGCGGGTATGAATAATATAGCTTTTCATGCCATGAGTGCATACGATATTAACTATGATAATAAGTTTGATATTGTGTATTCACGATTTTTGTTGTCGCATTTGGAACGTCCCCTAGAAGTGCTAAAAAGGATGGTGCAGAGTGTGCAACCTGGGGGTAAGATAATAGTAGAGGATATACATTTTAGTGGCCACTTTTGCTACCCGGAGTGTAAGGCTTTTGACGATTATGTTACTTACTTTACTAAAGCAGCAAGAAATAACGAGCAGGATGCAGAGATAGGACCAAGATTGCCTGGATTGTTTAGACAAGCGGGAATAGAAAATATAGGGTTTGATGTGATACAACCTACTTTTAATACAGGCAAAGGGAAATGGATGGCATACCTTACGCTGGATAAAATAAAGAATACTCTAATAGAGCAACGAATAGCGACTGAGGAAAGTATAGTGCAAATGTTGCAGGAGCTAGAAGTATTTACAAATGATGAGCATACTATTATGAGTCTGCCACGCATATTCAGGGTGTGGGGGACAAAAATATCTGAAACTATTGATTAACATGATTTAGCTATAATGCCGCCTATACCACTAACAGAAGAGGACTCGAAATACAATAACCTGGAGCAAATGAGTGCCGATGCGCTATTGCTTGCTATTAATAGCGAAGACAATACTGTGGCTATGGCTGTAGCGCATGCATTGCCACAGATAGCGTTGCTTACAGAAAAAGTAATTGCTGTGTTTGATAATGGGGGACGACTGTTTTATATAGGAGCGGGAACCAGTGGGCGACTTGGCATACTGGATGCCAGCGAATGTGTACCAACATTTGGTGTGCCACAAGGGATGGTGGTTGGTATTATAGCCGGTGGCGACAGTGCAATACGCATAGCAGTGGAAGGTGCAGAGGATGATACAGAACAAGGATATAAAGACCTGATGGTTTATAATGTAAACACTAAAGATATAGTAGTTGGGGTTGCAGCGAGTGGGCGAACCCCATATGTACAATATGCGTTGCAAGCCTGCAGGGAACAAGGAATAACAACAGGCTGTATTGTATGCAGCCCGGATAGCGAAGTAGCCGCGAACAGCGACTATAAAGTAGAGGTACTAACCGGACCTGAATTTGTGACCGGCAGCACCCGCATGAAGGCCGGTACTGCACAAAAGATGGTACTGAATATGGTAACAACAACGGCCATGATAAAGACCGGCAGGGTAGAGGGGAACAAGATGACCCACATGGCAGTGACCAATAGCAAGCTAATTGATAGAGCGATACGCATCATAATGGGTAAAACCAAGCTTACAGCCGAGGAAAGTAAAGTGCTACTGAGAAAGTACAATAATGATATAGCAGCCGTGTTGGCGAGTTTTAAGTGAAAAGATGGATTTTAGCTACCCCGATATGAAAAGAGGTTATCCCGGATTTACGAGATAACCTCTTTTGTTTATTTATAACGGTTTATTTATTCTGATTGTGCAGGTTCGCCGGCAGGTTTAGGGCCACCTTCTGGCCTGTCTGGCCGGTTGCGGCGGTTACGGCCACGGTCGCTACGGGGCTGGCTTGGTGTGCCATCCGGGTTAGGTGGACGCTGTTGCTTTGGCTGCTGGTTAGGCGTACCGTCAGCATTGGGGGCCTTCTGCTGCTTTTGTGGCTGATTGGGCCTTGGCTGCTGCGGATTTGCCTGCTTGGGTTGCTGTGGACCTTTGGGCTGCTGTTGCTTTTGAGGTTGGTTGCCTTGTGGGCGTGCTGCACCTGCAGGCCTTTGTTCGCGAGGTTCTCTTTGCTCCCGTGGTTCGCGAGTGCGCGGAGTACCAGACTGACCTGCTGCTGCATCCTGAGGTGGCCTATTGCCAGGATTATTGCCTGATTTTTTCTTTTTATTCCCTTTTTCGAGGTTACGTAAAGAAGTCTGGCCTACATCGTTAATAAAGCCTGCATCGGGTTTGATACCAGCCTTGCTTTCTTTGGTTTCCAGTTCTACAGGCAGCAACTCATCGGGCCTGATGCCTTGCTTGTTGAGCTGCATTATTTCTTTAACACGTACTATACTTAATGGATATTGCTTGCTGCTATCGGAGAAGCTATACCACATGAGGCTTTTGAATATGTCTCTTTTTTGCAGTTGTGCATTGCCTTTTGCCAGCTGTAAAGTTTCAGCATGGTCTGGGAACACACGGAGTGCATCCATATATGTGTCCAGCTCGTAATTGAGGCAACATTTGAGCCTACCGCACTGGCCAGACAATTTGGTTTGATTGATAGACAGATTTTGGTAGCGAGCTGCTGTAGTGTTTACGGATTTGAAATCTGTAAGCCATGTACTGCAACACAGTTCACGACCGCAAGAGCCAATGCCACCTACTTTACCACTTTCCTGGCGCGCACCGATCTGGCGCATTTCCACCTTTAATTTGAACTCTGTAGCCAATACTTTGATGAGCTCACGGAAATCCACACGCTGATCGGCAGTGTAGAAGAAGGTTCCCTTTTTACCATCAGCCTGCATTTCTACCTCGCATAATTTCATATCGAGGTTTACACTGCGTGCTATGGCACGGGAGCGAACGAGTATTTCCTGCTCGCGCTCTTTCTGTATGTTATAGGCTTTCAGGTCCTCGTCGGTTGCAGGTCGCAGCATGCGTTTCATAGCAGAGCTTTCCTCCACGCTTGCTTTTTTCATCTGCAGTTTTACCAGTTCGCCAGTGAGGCTTACTTGTCCTACATCTATGCCACTTACACCTTCTATCGTTATCCACTCGCCCTTTTCGGGTATGTGGTGTGTATTGTTCCTGTAAAAATCCTTTCTACTTCCTTTATTAAACGATACCTCTATTACGGGGTAAGGTTTGGCACCATCGTGCAAGGGTAATCCGCTAAGCCAGTCAAAAACATTCAGCCGGTTGCAACCGCCAGTACTACATCCACCATTACTTTTGCAACCACCTGGTTTGCCGCTTGCGCCAGTTCCGCAACTGCCACATCCCATTTGTTATATTATTTATATTGAGCAGTACTTTACAAAGTCGTTCTATTACACAAAGAATATTATATATCGTATTCTTTCTTACTCCTCAAGTATTGTATTGACACTGCAGCTTGTGAAAAAAAATAAGTGTTACAAATCTACACAAAAATTGTGATGGCATTTCATTTGAGTGATTTTGCCGAGTGTAACACTATATGTATTTTAATTGGTATTTAAATTATTTAAATGTATTTAAGCTTCGATAACCAATGTGCCATCTTCAATGTCTTTATATCGCTTTACCTGATCTAGTGCATCGGGGACAACATCACTTATGATGACAATGAAGGAGTTGGGTTTTGCATTATTTATTGCAAAGTCTATAGCTTCACTTTCTTTCGTGATCACGTCGACACGCATAGTGGCATTTACTTTTTGAATACCCTGTTTGATCAAATCAATAATTTCCTGCTCGCTTCTGCCCCTGAGATTTTTATCTTGACGGATAATGATCTCATCGAATATCCTGGCAGATTCCTCACCTACAGAAATGATATCTTCATCGCGACGGTCGCCAACCCCGGCAATAATGCCGACTTTTACCGGTGACTCGACAGAATTGACATATTTACCAATTGCCTGGATGCCGTGTGTGTTATGGGCGTAGTCGAGCATAACAGAAAAATGTTTGAACTGAAACATATTCATACGGCCGGGAGTAAGCGCTGGAGACGGAATGAACGTTTGCAGCGCCTGTCGAATATCTTCTGTTTTGAAGTCGCGGGTATAGGCTGTTAGTGTTGCCGCCAGCACGTTTGCAATATTAAATTCTGCCTTGCCTGAAAAAGTAAGTGGGATATTTGTGACCTTTTCGATACGTATTTTCCATGCACCTTTTAAAATGCTAATGTAGCCGTGCTCATAAACAGCGGCCAAACCGCCCTTTACTGTATGGGCTTTGATCCGTTCGCTATTTTCGTGCATAGAAAACAATGCAACCTTGCAAGTGACATCTGTGCCCATGGCATATACCAGGTCATCATCGGCGTTGAGCACCACGTAGCCATCGGGCCATACTGTTTGAGTCGCGACGGCTTTTACACGGGCCAGTTTTTCAATAGTATCTATGCCCTGCAGACCCAGATGGTCTGCAGCTACATTGGTTACTACAGCCACATCGCAATGATGAAAACCCAACCCGGCCCGTAAGATACCTCCCCGGGCGCATTCAAGCACTGCGAAATTGACCGTAGGATCGCGCAATACAAATTCAGCAGAAACCGGACCTGTACAATCGCCCTTTACCATGAGCTGGTTCTGAATATAAACACCATCGGTAGTAGTATAGCCTACCTTGTAACCCGTTTGCTTTACCATATGGGCAATAAGACGAGTAGTGGTAGTTTTGCCATTAGTGCCTGAAACTGCAATAATGGGTATCCTGGCATTGGTGCCGGGAGGATATAGCATATCAATTACTGGTTCTGCTACATTCCTTGCAAGACCTTCTGTAGGGTCGAGGTGCATCCTGAAGCCTGGAGCAGCATTTACCTCCAGAATAGCACCGCCGTTTTCGCTTACAGGCTCGGAGAGATTATCGGCCATGATATCAATACCGCAAATATCCAAGCCAATGATCTGGGCTATGCGTTCGCACATAATTATATTGGCTGGATGAACCAGATCTGTGACATCTGTAGCTGTACCACCTGTACTTAAGTTGGCGGTGGGTTTTAGCCATAGTTCTTCGCCTTTTGGCAAGATGGTTTCATTAAGTGTATATCCATGCTTGCCCAGGATATTCATGGTGAAGTCGTCAATTTTTATGGTAGTGAGTACTTTTTCGTGCCCATAACCTCTGCGTGGATCTTTATTGACTATATCGATGAGTTCCTGAATGGTATGTAAGCCATCGCCAGTTACAGCGGCTGGTGTGCGTAATGCGGCAGCCACAAATTTGTAATTAATGACCAGAACCCTGAAATCGCGACCAGTGATAAATTTTTCGCAGATGATGGAGCGAGAATACTTTTTTGCAGCAGCCAATGCTTCGACAGCTTCATCCCAAGTACGGATATTGGTTGTTGCTCCTTTGCCATGATTTCCATCTATAGGTTTTGTAACACATGGGTAGCCGATCTTGTTGATGGCAACCTTCAGGTCTTCTTCATTATAAATGATACAGCCGCGTGGAACCGGTATCTCGGAAGCCTCGAGGAGGTTTTTAGTTTCCTCCTTATCACATGCCAGCGATACCGCTATGCTGCTGGTGGTGCTGGCTATAGTAGCCTGGATGCGGTGCTGGTTAGCGCCATAGCCCAATTGTACCAAAGAATTCCTGTTGAGCCGTATGAATGGTATCTTTCTTTTTTCAGCTTCTTCTACAATACTGCCTGTGCTAGGCCCCAGGCGTTCAGCCTCGCGTATTTCTCTTAACTGCTGTATATCGTAGCTGAGATCGTAAGGTTCGTTATTTATTAATGCTTCGGCTATTTTAACTGCTGCATTGGCAGTGTACACACCTGCCTTGGCCTCCAAGTAAGAGAAAACCACATGGTACACCCCTTTTTTATCGCTCTCCCTTGTTCTGCCAAAACCAGTATCCATGCCGGCGAGCGTTTGCAATTCCAACGCAATATGTTCTATAACATGTCCCATCCATGTGCCTTCTTTTACCCGGGTGAAAAAACCACCTGCTACACCTTCTGAACAACGGTGAGCGTATAGGCTGGGCATAAGGGATTCTAAACGATGGAGGAAACCTGGAATTTTATCAGTAGGTTTTTCCTCTAATTCTTCCAGATCCAAAAGCATTACAATTAGTTTATATCTTTTGGCTGACCAATAGTTGGGGCCATTCATAGTTTTTATATTCAGTATCTTCATATGGTCAACTTTGCTTATTTAGAGGTATTGAAAAAATGGAACTATAAATAAAAACCTTCACCCAGACTTTCGTCTCTCTACACCGTAAATCAGATAGCAATTAAGCAACAGGCGTCTAATGGCAGATATTACGCCTAGAAAACAGCTCTAAAGGAACGCTATAGCTGTTGATAAAAGAAAAATATTTGCGCCATATAGTGGCATTTATATTGTCAAGCTTCCTAAATTAATAAATTTTATTAAATCGCTGTGCAAAATGAAAAAACAATATTTTTGCAGATTAAGTTTCCATTACTAAAATGTTATTTAATTGGCTGATCCTAAAGGTTATTTAGTTTCTGTAGGCGGTGCAGAGGATAAAGGCACAGACCTGGAAAAAGGTATAATAGAGCGCAACAAACTGAGTTTTTTTGAACTGGGCATACTCAGCAATATTGTTCACTTGGTGAAGGAAAATGAACATTTGCAACCTGATGTGCTGGTGCTAACTACTGCATCGACTATCCCAGATGAGGTTTTTGATAATTATAAGGATGCCTTCAGTAAGCTAGGATGTAACAAAATAAGCCACATACGGATACGTACCCGCGAAGATGCAAGCAATGCAGCATACCTGGAGCAACTGAGACATTGTGATTGCATCATGATAACCGGAGGCAATCAATTAAGGCTTACCTCTATTTTGGGTGGAACGGAGTTTTTAGATATAATGAAGAAGAGGTATAATGACGAGCACTTTGTAATAGCGGGCACCAGCGCCGGGGCTATGGCTATGAGCAGTACCATGATATACGAGGGTAATGCAGCAAAGGCCAGCCTTAAAGGAGAAGTAAAAATAACTACCGGACTGGGGCTGATGCAAAATGTGATCATTGATTCGCACTTTGACAAAAGAGGCCGATTTAACCGCCTGGCACAGGCAGTGGCTGCAAACCCGGGAGCTATTGGGATTGGGCTAGGGGAGGATACCGGTGTTATTGTGACCAATGGTATAGAACTAAGAGCCATAGGGAGTGGCAGTGTAACCATTGTGGATGGTAAACTGATAGACTATAACAATATTGGTGATATTGAATTCAGTCAACCGATATCTGTTGAAAATATTATTGTGCATATTATGTCATCGGGCGACCATTATGATGTTGCTACCCGAAAATTTCATGGACATGTAGTATTGCATGCAGAGGAAGAGTAGTGAGGAGTATGGATACAGAGTGCTTGCCAGCAGCATTGTTTTTGTAACATTAATATAACTGAACTGATTTACTGAATTGCTATTATGCATGATGATATGGCATACTTTTAATGCAAGAAAAGTGATCAGCGCATATGAAAACAATAGGGATAACAGGCGGGACAGGATTTATAGGCAAACACCTTACCTCAATACTCATCGATAAGGGATATGATGTTATTATTTTTACCCGCAGCCCAGAAAAGGAAAACCCAAGCGAGCATATAATAAGATATGCCTTATTGGATGCTGGCCATAAAAAGTGCGACCATGAGGCTCTAGAAGCCGTGGATGCCATGGTGCACCTGGCAGGTGCAGGGATTGCCGATAAAAGGTGGACAGATAAAAGGAAAGAAGAAATAACCAATAGTCGTGTTAGCGGTACCCATTATCTTGTACATGAGTTAAAAGCACATGCACATAGCTGTAAGGTGTTAATATCTGCATCTGCAACGGGCTTTTATGGGCCAGACAGAACCGGAGTGATACCATTTAAAGAAGACGAGCTGCACTATACAGACTTCTTAGCTATAACTTGTGAACGTTGGGAAAATGAGGCGAAAACAGCACAGGACCTGATGCGCACAGTTATACTACGTTTTGGAATAGTGTTGGGTAAGGAAAGTGGTGCGTTCCCTGAATTTGAAAAATCGACACGCTATGGGGCAGTGCCGATATTGGGTACCGGCAAGCAGACAATAAGCTGGATACATGTAGATGACCTATGCCACATGATAGTTTATAACCTTGAGCATGAAAAGAACAAGGGTATATACAATGCTGTAGCGCCAAACCCAGTAACCAATAAAGAATTGATGAAAGCCATAGGGCGCAACAAGAAAGGGCTTGCGCTGCCAGTATATGTGCCAGAAACGGCCCTGAAAGTAATGCTAGGTGAAATGAGCGCAGAGGTACTGAAAAGCTGCACAGTAAGCGCAAATAAGATTTTGGGCTCAGGTTTTACGTTTCAATACCCTACCATTGATGAGGCAGTGAAACAACTGCTAGCGTAGAGCTATTCATACGCATAGTCGGCCATGTAAGTGTAAGGGAGGGTGAGTTGCCCGTCTTTGCATATGGTGGCCCGCGCCAGTATATCGCTGTGATCTTTGAGGAGTTCTTCTATTATATATTTTTCGAAGTGCAGACCAAAATATTCAGATGCATCGCGAGGCAACTCATTGGGTAGGTTATCGACAGCCATTACATCAATAGTTTCGGTTAATGGCAGGTACGGCGGTGCTTTTTGTAAGGTTTTGCGGTTTATGCCATATACGGGGTCTTCTATAGTACTTGCACCTTGGTTTATAGGTACTGAGCCATTTATATCGCATGTGATATCGGCTATGACACTTATGCGCCAATCGTTACGCTGAATATCTTTTGCATCAAATAACCGGGCAATGTCTTCTTCCCAATAGATACCATTCATCAATACATCGGTCTGGTTGACAAAATTGGTGAACAAGCATTTATAGGCTTCGGGATTAGCATGAAAATCGTCCCTATGAAATAAATTATTGTCTTTACGTGCATAGAGCGCACCGCCTTTCAGGTGTGTGTATACAGGGTATTGGTATTGGTGTGTGAGGAAATCTGCAGGTTCTACTGGCTCTATATCCAGCCGTGTCATCACATCTATTATGCCTGCAGCTACCTTTCCACTGCCTGTTATAGCTATTTTTAAATTGGGTAGTTTTTGACGACCGTATGCTGTAATTACCCCATCGTAACTGCCTATACGATGGGCAGGGGGCAGGGAATATAAACCGGTTTTATTACCATAAGCCAACAGCCCATTGTGCGCACCTACTATACCTGCATACAGCCCAAAACCCAAAATGCGCTGCTCATCTGTGTGGGTGAGGCACTCATAGTCTATCATACATATGTGCTGCTTTATCAGCGCATGCATCATTTCGCGGTTATAAGGCTGTTTTTTCTTGGTGTGGGAAAAAAAGAAATAGGTTTTGCCATATAGCAAGTTGGCAGGTGGTACTTCTTTTATGCCTAGCAGTATATTGCATTGAGATAAATCTTCAGTTATACTAATGCCTTGCGCCCTGTATTCATCATCAGCAAAGCACCGCAGCGGAGAGGATTCTACAACGATCTCTATGCTTTGAAAAGTGCGGCAGATATGAGCGCACTGTGCCGGGGTAAGCGCTACGCGATTATCCGGATGCGATTTTCTTTCTTTTATCAGCCCTATACGGAGCATCTTTACTAATTTTAGCCAAATATAACGCACTCGTTTGCATGACCAATCATTTTGAACTATACAATTTACCACAAAGCTTTAATCCTGTACCGGCACAGGTAAAAGCAAAGTATTATGAACTAAGCCGTACATGGCACCCAGACCGTTTTGCACAAGCACCCATGCATGAGCGTGCAGAGGCCTTACGCATGGCGGCCCTTAATAATGATGCTTATAAAACCCTTAATGACCCGGACAGGACAATGGCCTATGTGCTGAAACTGAATGGGCTGCTGGAAGAGGAAGAAAAGTATAGTTTGCCCCCAGCATTTCTTATGGAGATGATGGACCTGAACGAGACCGTAAGTGAATATGAGGAAGCTGCCCAAAGTGGTAAACCTAATAACCAAGCAATAGAAGCCATGACTGGGTACCTAAACGACTGGCAGGATGAGATAGCCCCATTGATACAACGCTATGATAACGGTGAACATACAACACAATTATTATTGCAAATAAAAGATTACTATTTTAGAAAAAAATACCTGTTGCGTATTCAGGAAAGAATTGATAGATTTGCAGCCCGCTAAGCGAAAGCGAAGCTGGTACAATTGCACATTGCCCAGATGGCGGAATTGGTAGACGCGCTAGACTCAAAATCTGGTTATCGCAAGGTAGTGCAGGTTCGATTCCTGTTCTGGGCACATTGATTATCAAGCAGTTACGCACAAACGTAACTGCTTTTTTGTTGCCCCTCAAAACAGCTTGCACTAAAAATTGCACTGTAATCTCTTCAGAAGCCTGTATTATCAATATTCTTGCTGATTTGAAGTATTCGAAATTGATGCTTGCAGAGGCTTATAATTGTTTTTAATTGCGCGTAGACCAATTCCGTCATCTAGGCAATTTATTTAGTGGAGTCACTTTTGACACTTTTATAATTACTATGTGTTGGCATGTCTTCGTGGCTTCTCTTTATTAGCAGTCTTTTAGCGATCTGTAATCGATTGAATAAGGAAAACGTTGCATCTTCGATAGAGGCAATTCATTTGATTGTAAGCTTAGATATGATTCAGAAGATAGAGACAGTAGAAGATGTAACGATGTTCTTTAACGAGTTACTGAATGAAGGAATAGCATTTCATCCTGATAACCCGTTTGAATATTATATTCAGGATGAGACAGAACAACCTTTTTACAGTGACGAAGAAATACAGGTACGGGATGAGTTATTAGCTCAGGCATTCCTTGTTTGCGAGAGAGAAGATGTAGATATCTATGAACATGCAATGGGCATTTTCATGAAGTACTTTTATAAGAATTACATGACTGATCTATAAACAGTTTATAGTATCTTGTCAACGGTTTATAGGGGCTGGTCTATTCTTAGACTGGCTTTTTATTTCCCCTAAATAAGCGAACCATATTATTAAAAATCACACTTTTTCCCAAGCATGAGGGCCTTTAAGAGGACATGGACTGTCTTGAGGATATTTGTCTGTCATAACAATGTCGTTACACCTTCTACACTCAAATCTATTAGGTCCAATTTCCCCTAAATGATGCCAACTATGTTCTCCGCCTTCAGGGCAAGAAGGGAAATTAGGAAGTTTTTCTGCTTTGACTTTTGCAAAACATCTAGAGCATTCGTAAATACTGGTTCCCATAATTGCGATTTGATGCCATTGGTGTAAGGCTGCCATTTTACAGTCGACGTTCTTAGGAGTTTCACCTGAATATTCTATCATTCCGCAATGGATACATTGATATGCCTTTGTCATCTAAAACTTTCTGTAAAAGAAAGATATTTTGCTGATTACTGACTGCAAATTCCCATCGAAAGCTTCAAATAGAGATTTTCTCTAAATCTGCTACACAAAGGGTTAATAATATCCATAAGGTGTAGCAGTATAAAGTTGTTAAATGTCAACTGTACCAGTACAACTCTTTTTTTATATCCATATATCTCAGCCGCACTGT